>Ga0209443_1001268_pt1 | contig 16121 bp, 14 predicted proteins | sample LauGreBMM110DCMD_2_FD_187571 | JGI IMG/M metagenome (GOLD analysis project Ga0209443, IMG submission 187571) | Freshwater lake microbial communities from Lake Michigan, USA - Su13.BD.MM110.DCMD (SPAdes) (version 2) | ecosystem: Environmental > Aquatic > Freshwater > Lake | place: Lake Michigan... | reverse complement strand
GAATTTGCTACCCAGAGTTCCAAGGGCACCCTCCTAGATGTTCGTACGGCTGGGGAAGTGGCACAAGGAAAAATTGAGGGGGCGCTAGTCATCGATTATTACAGTCCAGATTTCCTAGACCAGGTCAGTCAAATTTCCAAAGACCAAGAAGTATACCTCTATTGCGCAGTGGGTGCGCGCAGCGAGGAAGCTGCCCGATTGCTCGTTCAGCAGGGCTACACGAAGGTTTACCACCTGCAAGGGGGGATCCAAGGCTGGAGCCAGGAGGGGATGGCCGTGGTGAGGTAAGGAAGGAAAGAATTTAAAAATCTCCGCTAGCAATTTGGCTGCCCATATATTTTGGTATAATAAATACTCCAAAAAAGACACAAAAAAACCCTTAATTCAGTGAATTAAGGGTTTTTTGTATGCAGAGAGAGAGGGATTCGAACCCTCGATACCCTTTTGGAGTATACACACTTTCCAGGCGTGCTCCTTCAGCCACTCGGACACCTCTCTGTTTGTGGCTTGATCCGCTACGCGAATCGGAGTGCAAAGAAAAAAATTATTCCTGCCGATTCCAAACGGCTATCGGAAATTAACAAAATTAGGTGCTGATCTCCCCCGCAATGGACTGCGTGAGTTGCAAGCAAATCTCTTCTCGGCTCAACTTTTGGCCAAGCAGAAACATCAACTTCGTGACTGCCGCCTCGGTTGTCATGTCGGCTCCACTCACCACCCCTACGGCAAGCAATTCCTTGCTCGTTTCGTACCTGCCTTGAATCACACGACCTCCATTACACTGGGACACATTCAACAGGATCAAGCCCTTCTTAATTGCGGATTCCAAAGACTTCATAAACCAGCCAATAGAAGGACTATTTCCTGAGCCATAGGTCTCCAAGACTACACCTCTCAAACCCGGAATGGCAAAACAAGCATCCAAAATTTTGTCCGTAATCCCAGGGAAAAGTTTCACAATCATCACTCCATTATCCAGCTTATTCCGATTGACCAACTTTCGATTGGGCTCGTAGGATCGGATGGCCGTCGTGTTGTAATCAATCACAATACCAGCCTCCGCTAGAATGGGGTAGTTTTCCGATTCAAAAGCATCAAAATGGACACTTTGCACCTTTTTAGATCGGTTGCCCCGGAGTAGCATGTGGTTAAAGAAAATACATACTTCCGGAACTATGGGTTTCCCCTTGGACTTGGCCGTTGCAATCTCCAAAGAGGTCATCAAATTTTCTCGTGCATCGGAGCGCATGGCAGAGATGGGCAGTTGCGCCCCTGTAAAAATGACGGGTTTATTTAAGCCCTCCAGCATGTAACTCAGCATGGATGCGGAGTAGGCCATCGTATCCGTCCCATGCAACACCACAAATCCATCGTAACTGTCGTAATTTTCCGTGATGATATAGGCCATGTCCATCCAATGACTCATCGTCACATTGGAAGAGTCGATGGGTTCAGGAAATGAAATCACCGTAATGGCAATATTCATATTGGACAGAATCGGAATTTTCTCCAAAATCTGCCCAAAATTGAAAGGTACCAAAGCACCTGTCTCGTCGTAAGACATTCCCAAAGTTCCTCCCGTGTAAATAATCAGCACGGAAGATGCCTTACTTGTTTTGATTCCTGTATTCAGTCGAACGATCTTGTAATTCATTTTTCAATCTTTGTAAACAGTTGAAGTGCCTGAGCACAAGTTGATTCTGCTACCACCGCAGCTGGTACCTGAAGGAGGTCTCCTACCCGCTCCGCAATAAAGGGCAAGTAAGCTGGAGAATTTCTTTTTCCTCGATGAGGAACCGGCGCCAAATAAGGAGCGTCTGTTTCCAATACCAAGTTTTCCAAACCAATATACGGAATCACTTCATCCAAACCTCCATTTTTGTAGGTGGCTACGCCTCCAATACCCAGTAGAAATCCCATCTCTACAATGCGTTTTGCCTGGTCCAAAGTTCCTGTAAAACAATGAAATATTCCCCTCAATTTGCCATTGTGCACTTTTTCAATAAAATCAATGGTCAAATCGATAGATTCTCTGCAGTGCAATACAATGGGCAGCTCCTTGGCTTTGGCCCATCCCACCTGAATCTCAAGTGCTACCAGCTGTCGATCAAGATTCGTTTTGTCCCAGTACAAATCGGTACCAATCTCTCCCACCGCAGCAAAGGGCCGGGCATTGAGCCAGTTCTCCATGACTTGCAGCTGCTTCTCAAAATCATCCCCCACTTCGCAGGGATGCAATCCCATCATCGGCACACACAAGTCCTCATAGCGGGCCTCACAGTCCAGCATGCGGTCGATGCTTTGTACATCTACATTGGGCATAAAAATCGTTGAAACACCCGCAGCACGGATCTCGGCAATGACCTGATCCCGATCTGCATCAAACTTGCTGGAATAAATATGGGCGTGGGTATCGATCAACTGCATGGAGGCAGGCAGGGTTAAACTGACATTTATCCCTCAAAAATAAGAAAGTATAGATGCAATATCCCGAATAGAACCTATTGGTTAAAAAATTAGTGTGCGAAACCCTGTCGCAGGCCGAGCCAACTAGCCTTCCAATAGCTGCGTGGTATATCCTTCTCCGACCAAAAAATCCAAGTAATGAGGCAACACCTTCTTTAGTTGAACCTTTGTTTTCTGCTGATCATGAAAAACGATAATCGTTCCTGGAGCTGTTCTTGCAGTAGTCCTGCGAATCAAATTTTCTGAGGATAAACCCGAATCAAAATCATAACTCAGCAAACTCCACATCACTATTTTTTTAGCTGCTGCCACACCCTTGGCTTGACCTGGATTGATCCAGCCATAGGGAGGTCGAAAAAATCGAGGGGTTACCCCAACAGTATCGGCAAGGATAGCATCGCAGGCTTCAACATCATCCAAATACGTCTGAGTAGCTGTTTTCCAGCCAGAAAGGTGATGGTAGGTGTGGTTCCCTAATTGATGTCCTGCCGCTACAACTTCCTGGGCTAAGGTTTGATGCTTCCGAACATTATCTCCGACCATAAAAAAAGTGGCTTTCATACCCCGATTTGCTAATTCCTCCACCACCCAATCCGTTATTCCTGGTACAGGCCCATCGTCAAAGGTGAGGGAGATTTTCCGCTCCGATGCTGGCCCTTTCCAAAGCCGATTGGGATATAGAAAAGGGAGAAAAAAAGGAAGTTGGTAAAATCTCATGGGCTCGAAAATCGAAGGCTCAAAAGGGTTAAATCGTCATGGAAAGGTACTTTCTTGGAGAATTTATCCATCGCTAATCGAAATTCTCGATGAAATTGAGCGGGATCCTGGTCCCTATTTTTCTCTATAAACTCATTAAAACGCTGCTCTCCAAACTCTTCTTCCTCCGGATTCATGGCTTCGGTCAAGCCATCTGTATAGAGGTGGATTGTAAAATCTCGCAATCCTTCACGAATTCCCACTTCCAAAAAGGGTACAAGTTCAAAAGCTCCTAGAATGGTGGTGCCCGCCTCTAAAAACTCAATGGCGCCCGAAGCTGCACTGCATAAAACCGGTGGATTATGGCCTGCATTCACAAAGCGTAAGTTACCACTGGCAAACTCATATTCTCCAAGAAAAAATGTTAAAAACCGCTCCCCTTTGGTGAGATCGAATAGGGTGAAATTCAGTTGATGAATCAAGGTTTCTAAGTCCGTATGGCTTCGCAACAAAGTACGGAGAGCAGCTTGGAAATTGGACATCAACAGCGCCGCAGCCATCCCTTTTCCTGACACATCTGCGACACAAAAGTAGATTTTATCCTCACCACTGGCGATCAAATCGTAATAATCTCCCCCTACTCTGCTATGGGGAATGTAGGTTACTTCTGCCTTCAAAAAATCTGTGTTCGGCAAGGTTGCTGGAAACAAAAGTTGCTGTACCTGTGAAGCAATCTCCATCTCCCTTTTTAAAACTTCCTGCTCCAGCTGCCGCCTGCCTAAGCGCTTATTCTCTAAGGCCACCACCAAAATATTAGCCAAGGCTTGGGTGAAGTTCAAATCTAATTCGAGGTCCTTGTTTTTTCGTTTCAAAAACAAAATTGCAAGCAATTTCTCCTTATGGTATACAGGAAGGTAAGTTTCCAGTTCTCCAAAAGAATACCCTTCTTCGAGTTGGATGGATAAGCTTTCGGGTTTTTTATTTTCAGTGACCGCAGCAGATGAGAGCAAGAGAGGCGTTTTTGACTTTACGCCATGCGCGATGCGCTGCTCAAAGTCGCCTTCCTTTGCTACATATAAAATCAAAGAACGAATATCTAGGTGTACCAAACAGGTAAACTTGAAGATGTTGATTAGCACCTCTTCCGATTGGTTTTCGTTGATGGCCTGCGTGATTTCAAGCAAGGCCTTCAGCTCCAATTCTTTCCTTTGATATTTGTAGCTATTCGATTGCAAGTTAGATGGTGTTGTGGGCCATTAAACCCTTTTTTGAAGCTAAATACAGCAGCTCCTTACCTACTTCATGAAGGTTAATGGAGTCAAAGCACTCTCGGTCTGGTGCCGTAAAGCATTTGATCCACCCCTTATCCTTGAGCAAAACGAGGGTATCCAGCATTTTCCGATCCTCCCAAGCCAAGGTCTCTTGAACGGTTGAATAGGGTTGGACAAAATACAATTCGTCTAATAAATCAAATTCTTCGTCACTCATAATTCGTGGGCTAGTCCCTAAAATTAAGGAATCTTATTGGAAACTTGACTAGCTGGCATGGGCCACAAACCAGCTCAAAAGTGAAGGACCACCCAAATGTAGCTTGCGCATGATTTTCCCCTGTATTTCCATTAACTTGGGTTCGTGAAAGCCCCTGAAAAGAAACTCCCTACAGAAAAGATCATTTTAGGAATTGATCCAGGAACTAATGTGATGGGTTATGGCTTGATTTTGACCGAAGGCAAGAAATACAAGATTCTCCAATATGGGGTCATTCACCTCAAAAAATACGAGACGCACGAACTGAAGCTCAAGAAAATCTTTGAGCGCATTTCAGGCATTTTAGATGAGTTTGCCCCTGATTCGGTAGCCCTGGAGGCCCCATTCTTTGGAGTCAATGTACAATCCATGCTGAAGCTAGGCCGTGCGCAAGGCGTGGCGATGGCAGCAGCCCTTTCCAAAGAAATCCCCATTACGGAGTACTCCCCAAAAAAGGTCAAACAATCCGTTACTGGCAATGGCAATGCCTCCAAAGAGCAGGTTGCTGCGATGCTTCAAACCTTACTAGGCATTGAAGAGCTCCCCAAACTGTTGGATGCAACCGATGCGCTTGCGGTAGCACTATGCCACCATTTTCACGAAGGTAGGATGCAAACGCGTGGAAGAAATGAGGGATGGAAATCCTTCATTCAAGACAATCCAGATAGATTGAAAAAATAAACGGAGCCCTATTGCTCCTGCTCCGTTTTTTCTTTCGATGCTTTCGATGGAAGCGTATACCCTATTGAGAGTTTGAATACGGTGTTATTTACGTCAGCTTGAAAGTATTTGAAAGGTGAAATCCCAAAATCATAGCTCATTTGGAGATTGACTCCAGAAGCCAATTGGTATCCTACGCCAAAAACGCCCCCAATTTCATACCCTCCTACAACTGCCGTGTTGGTTAATTTTAAACTTTCTTCGGTATACTTTCTTGCCAGTAAAAATCCTACCTGAGGACCCGCAAAGACATTGAAGTCTTCATTCAGAGCATATCGAACCAACACAGGAATATCCACGTAACTCAAACTTTCTGTAAATTCTTTGTTTTTATCATTTACGGCGGTCATTCCTTTCCCTGAATAAAACAACCCTGGCTCTACCATTAACTTTTCGGTTACCTTAATCCCATAGTAGGCGCCAAAGTGAGGTCGGATCAAGGAGGTAAAAGCACGTTGAACATCTCCATTGGAGAAGTTAGTGGAGCCAACGCCCGCACGAACTCCTATTTGAGCTTGAGCAGCGGAGGCGAAAATTAAAAATGCGAGTAGCAAAAGACCTTTTTTCATAACGGGAGGGATTATTGTTTCTTAAAACTAAAACAAGAAATGTGAAATTCTAACTAGAAACGAATTTTTATTCTATGAAACTTAAGGCAATGCCCCCTAAAATTAACTTCTTGACAATGCACCTTAATATCTTGAATTTGGATTCCCTCCTATTTTTTCTCAAATTCCCATTTCCAATAACCCTAACTCAAGCTAATCTTAGTTCGCTACACCCTCTTTGAGTTGCTGAAATTGAATTTTAGGTAAACCCAAACATGAACAGCAACTAAGGATTTGTAACTTGTCCCCGGAATGATTCGATCCCTATTCTTATTTTCTTTAGGATTACTACTCCTGAGCTGTGGATCAGAATCCACCGAACAAACCTACGACAGCTCCACCTTGAGGCGGGCCACGTTGCAAGAGGTAGAAGCACTTGTGGAAGCATTTATTCTAGCAGAAGATTCGAGCACTATCTCCATTCCTTCCGGGTTTTATGACCTTCATACACAGCTTATCCTGGACAACAAAACCTCAGTACAGATTAAAGGGGCTGGAATGGATCAAACCGTTCTCTCCTTTCGAAACCTGAAATCTGGTGGTGAAGGGGTGAAAATCGTAGGCAAGGAAATTACCATCGAAAACTTAAGCATCGAAGATGCCCCAGGCGATGGCATCAAAGCACAGCATACGGATGGCATCACTTTTCGAAAGATCAATGTGACCTGGACCAACGGGGATAAATCTAAAAATGGCACCTATGCCATCTATCCTGTTCAATGCAAAAATGTACTAATCGAAGAATGCATCGCCTCACACTCCAAAGATGCAGGGATCTACGTAGGCCAATCCGAAGATATTGTGGTTAAAAACTCCCTAGCCTTTGGCAATGTGGCAGGCATTGAAATTGAAAACTGCGACCGAGCGGAAGTCTATGGAAATACGGCCCGGGACAATGCAGGAGGAATTCTGGTATTTAACCTACCAGGACTTCCCAAGGGGGATGGAAGAAAAACCCGGATTTACGACAACGACATCATTGACAACAACCACGAAAATTTTGCTACTTCCATTGGCGATGGACCCAATGGCAATACCGTAACCATGATCCCTCCAGGTTCGGGTATCGTGCTCTTGGCTGCCAAAGAGGTGGAAATATTCAACAACCGAATCCTACGCAACAAGACCTATGGTGTGGCTATTGCTAGCTACCAGGTCACTGGATTCCCTGCAAAGGCTCCCAACTGGTCTCCCTACACCTCTGACATCTCCCTGCACGATAACGAATACGATCGAGGATCGTGGAGCAGCCTCCCTGATCTTACCCGGGAATTGGGGCAGTTGGTAAGCCTTTACAATGCCCATGGCTGGCTTAAAACCCAAGACATCATCTACGATGGGATTTGGGACGAGTCTCTTGCCTCCTCCATTGATTCCAATCCCATGCGCATCTGCATCCAAGAGCCAAGCATCAAGGACCTGCGCTTTACACGTTTTTACCTGATGGAGGGTGAGGATAATATCGAGTCATTTAAGGACTATGCTCCCTTTGAGGACTGCAAACCTTCTCCTGCAGGGCTAGACTCCTTGCGTATCCTTCATTCAAAAATTCTGTGATCATGGATGGGTCCTCTCCCAATTTTTCAACCTGGGTGTTCACCCTCATTTTTCTTTCGCTTATGTGGTCCTGTCAATCTGCAACGAAAGAGGAATCGAAAGCCTCTATCCCAGAAGAGATTTTAGCACCTGAGGAGGCTACAGGAAAGTTTCCCTACAGACGGCTCTCCACTTATGGTTTTTTTGAAGGGGAAATGGCCCAATTAGCCCCCAATCCAAGCCTAATCCGCTACCAGCCCGCCTCTTCCTTATTTACAGATTATGCCCTAAAAAGTCGATTTGCTTACCTACCCGATGGTCAAAAAGCCATTCTTGAAGGAGAAGAACTCAATTTGCCTCAGGGAACTATCCTTGTCAAAAATTTCTATTACCCCAGCGATTTTCGAAATCCGGAGGGGGAGCGCAGAATTATCGAAACCAGACTGATGATCCACGAGGAAACGGGCTGGCAAGCCTATCCCTACCTCTGGAATGAGAGCCAAACCGATGCAGTATTGAAGGTAGTCGGATCAGAGGTAGTGGTGAAGTATGTAGACAGCCAAGGTGAGGAGCAACTCATCAATTACTTAGTCCCCAACAAAAATCAGTGCAAGAGTTGCCACAACAAAAACGAGACCCTCGCCCCACTCGGCGTGCAGACCAAGCACCTCAACCATGAGATTGCCTTTAAAGATGGGTCTGATAACCAATTGGCGCATTGGACCAAACTCGGAAAGCTAGAAGGCTTTTTGGGCGAAGCAGCACACCCTAGCCTAATTAACTACGAAGATAAAAACCAAGCCCTAGAGGACCGAGCCATGGCCTACCTAGACATCAACTGCTCTCATTGCCATCAAGCGGAAGGTCCCGCTAGTACATCGGGGCTATTTCTTACCTATGGCCAGAAAGATCCCTTGAAGCTTGGAGTGTTCAAAACCCCAGTTGCCGCAGGCAAGGGTTCGGGCAAGCACACCTATGACATTGTGCCCGGTCAGGCGGATGCATCCATCCTTTTGCATCGCATGAACTCTACCGAAATGGGTGTTGCCATGCCAGAGATTGGGAGAACGAGCATCCATGCTGAAGGGGTGGCTCTGATTCGAGAATGGATCAATCAGATGAACTACAAATAGAAAACAAACGAAAAAGGGTCAGATAAATCTGACCCTTTTTCGTTTGCAATGGTTCTGATCTTACATGTTATCGCTGCTCACCACAGCAGAGAAATACTCCCGATTCATGCGCGCAATGTTAGTGATAGAGATGCCTTTTGGACATTCTGCTTCGCAGGCACCCGTATTGGTACAAGCACCAAAACCTTCTTCATCCATCTGAGCTACCATATTTTCCGCTCTGCTTTTGCGTTCAACTTGTCCCTGAGGCAATAAAGCCAGCTGGGAGATTTTGGCGGAGGTGAAAAGCATGGCAGAGGCATTTTTACAAGCCGCTACACAGGCCCCACAACCAATACACTGCGCTGCATCCATGGCCAGATCCGCTATCGTCTTGGAAATAGGGATTTCGTTGGCATCAGGAACCCCTCCAGTATTTACAGATACATAGCCGCCCGCTTGGATGATCCGATCAAAGGCAGATCTATTGACAACTAGGTCTTTTACTACGGGAAAAGCCTTGGCTCTCCAAGGTTCAATGGTGATGGTCTCTCCATCGGAAAAGGAGCGCATATGCAACTGGCAGGTAGTGGTCTGCAGCGGTCCATGAGGCTTGCCATTGATGTAAAGGGAGCACATTCCACAGATTCCTTCTCTGCAGTCATGATCAAAGTGTACTGGATCCTCACCTCTTTCAGTAAGTTGATCGTTTAATACGTCCAACATTTCCAAGAAAGACATGTCTTTGGAAACATGATCTGCCACATAGGTAACAAATCCTCCTTTGTCCGCTGTATTTTTCTGTCTCCAGATTTTTAAAGTCAATTTCATCTGTCTACGCTAGTTTTATTAAAGGTCAAGAACGCTCACTTTTCTGACATAATGGAAAGAAAATACCAAAGTCTACTTGAACTGATTGCCTACAAATTATTTATAAGAACGCTGAGTAAGTTTGACATTTTCGTAGACCAGCTCCTCTTTGACAAGTTCCTCCTCTTGGCCCACTCCTAGGTATTTCCAGGCGGCCACATAGGCATAATTTTCATCGTCACGAAGGGCTTCCCCATCCGGAGTTTGGTATTCTTCTCTGAAGTGTCCTCCACAGGATTCATTTCTGCTGAGTGCATCGTCCACCATCAGTTCTCCCAGTTCCAAGAAATCTGCCACACGGTTGGCCTTCTCTAGTGTTTGGTTGAGTTCTTCATTAGTCCCCATTAGCTTAACATTGGACCAGAACTCTTTTTTCAGGGCTTGAATTTCAGCCTTAGCACCTTTAAGTCCTTCGGTGGTTCGGGCCATTCCACACTCATTCCACATAATTTTACCCAATCGCTTGTGGAAATAATCCACAGGCTTGGTGCCGTTGATGTTTAGAAGTGTGTTGATTCGACCTTGAACTTCCTCCTTAATTCTTGCAAATTCTGGATGCGTATCATCCACTTGCTTCGGAGCAAGCTGGGCCAAATAATCCCCAACGGTGTATGGAGCTACAAAGTATCCATCTGCCAAGCCTTGCATCAAAGCAGAAGCTCCCAATCGGTTGGCACCGTGCTCGGAGAAGTTGGCCTCACCTAAGGCATACAATCCAGGTACCGTGGTCATCAGGTTGTAATCTACCCATAGGCCTCCCATGGTGTAGTGTACCGCAGGATAGATCATCATCGGCATATCGTAAGGATCCTCTCCAGTGATCTGCTTATACATCTCAAAGAGGTTGCCATACTTCTGTTCGATAATTTTTCTCGTATCGCGCTTGATCGCATCACGGAAGTCTAGGTATACGGCTTCACCCGTTTCGTTGACCCCACGACCCTCGTCGCAGACATATTTGGCATTTCGGGAAGCTACATCTCGAGGAACCAAGTTTCCGAAGGAAGGATATTTTCTTTCCAAGAAATAGTCACGGTCTTCCTCTGTGATATCGTTCCCTTTGATCTGCCCTTTTCTTAGTTTCTCTGCAATCTCTTGCGTAGCTGGAACCCAAACCCTACCGTCATTACGCAGGGATTCAGACATCAAGGTCAACTTCGACTGGTGGTCTCCAGATACTGGAATACAGGTGGGGTGAATCTGCGTAAAGCAAGGATTTGCAAAAAATGCCCCACGCTTGTGTGCTCTCCAAGCTGCGGTCACATTGGAACCCATCGCATTGGTAGACAGGAAAAACACGTTGCCATAACCTCCTGTACACAGGAGAACAGCATGTGCTGCGTGCGTTTCGATAGCTCCAGTGATTAGGTTACGTGTCACAATACCCTTGGCATGTCCATCGATGACCACTAAATCCATCATTTCGGTACGTGGAAATAACTTCACTTTGCCATTCGCTACCTGACGGCTCAAGGCCGAATAGGCACCAAGCAACAATTGCTGACCTGTTTGACCACGAGCATAAAAGGTACGGGATACTTGGGCTCCTCCAAAGGAACGGTTGGCCAGTAGTCCTCCATATTCACGAGCGAAGGGAACTCCTTGCGCCACGCACTGATCGATAATTTTAACAGACACCTCCGCAAGACGATAGACATTCCCCTCACGAGCACGGTAGTCTCCACCCTTGATGGTATCGTAGAAAAGTCTGTAGATCGAATCCCCATCGTTCTGGTAGTTTTTTGCTGCATTGATACCCCCTTGCGCTGCAATTGAGTGCGCTCTTCTGGGGCTATCTTGGAAGCAAAAAGCCTTCACATTGTATCCTAATTCGGCAAGGGAGGCTGCTGCAGATGCTCCAGCCAAACCAGTGCCTACGACAATCACATCGTATTTACGCTTGTTGGCCGGGTTGACCAGCTTGCTTGAAAACTTGTGCTTAGTCCATTTTTCTGCCAAAGGACCAGCAGGTATTTTGGAATCTAGTATCATGGGGGACTATTTAGTAGCTAGAGAAATAAATGTATACAGGCATGGAGGCAAATAAAGCGGGCACCAAAATAGAGTAAGCGGTGCCAATGGCTTTGATCGCCGGGGAATACTTCTTGTGGTTGATCCCTAAAGTCTGAAATGCTGAAGTAAATCCGTGGGAAAGGTGAAAGCCTAGGAAGATCATGGACAGCACATACAAGGCCACGAGCCATTCTTGTTTGAAAGCCTCACTCACAATTAAAAATAGGTTTTTGTATTCTTCACCCTCATAGGTGATCATGGGAACTTCCCCCCAGTGCATTTGGGCCCAAAAGCCTTGCAAATGCACCACCAAGAAAATAAGAATGATGGTACCCAAAACACCCATGTTTCGGGAGGACCAGGCACTATTACTGCTTCCATTGGAGGTAGAGTAGGGAACTGGACGCGCTGACTTGTTGTGCTGGGATAGTGCAATGGAGTAAATAATGTGCCCCAATACAGAAATATAGGTCAAGTAGGAAAGCAATTTGACCGCAGGGTTGGTGGTCATAAACTTGGCATACATGTTAAATGCCTGACCTCCATCTCCCTTAAATAGAAGCATGTTGCCAGACACATGTCCCGTCAAGAACAGAATGAGGAAAAGACCAGTCAATGCCATGATCAATTTTCTCCCTAAGGTGCTATTCAAGGTTTTGGTAACCCAAGTCATAAATAATTACAATTAGTTTAAAATAAAGTGGTTTTGCTATTCAATATCCCAAATTTACATCTGCAAAGGCTAGTATCCAATCCATGCACGATTCACTTTCTTATTTTAAATAATTCTAAATAAGAGTTTAGTTTAAGGCGATTTCGCTTAATTATTACGATTTTTCAACAGTCTGTTCAATTTTATTGTTTTAATTTTTGATGGTTTTTCTCCATCCATCCGTTTACTTCGTATACAAAGAAAAAATTGAGCGAATTCAATCTGTCTGAAGCTCAACTCAAACACCATTTTAATCCCTAGAAATAGTCACCTTGATCGATATGAAGCTTAAAATTTATTTTGCTCTTTTTTGTATCACATTTTTTTCAGCCCTATCTACGGCTTGGGCTACACACATTCGTGCAGGTGAGATCATTGCGGAACGAATTTCGGTACAAACACTCACCTACCGCATTACGGTAGTAGGCTACACAGATACCCGTTCGTCGGTAGTCTTTGGTCCTGGAAGAATCAATTTTGGGGATGGACGTGAAGAACAGCTCAACACGAAGAGTGATTTTTCGCTGGTCGAAGATTTGGGAGATCTAATCGAGAAAAACACATTCGTCATCACGCACACTTTTCAGGGCCCAGGTAAGTACAAGATTCGTTTCTTAGAGTTCAACCGAAACGACTTGACACTCAACATGAATAATTCGGTAGACACCCCATTTTATGTGGAAACCGAAATCACCATTGATCCATTTATCGGGGTCAACAACTCCCCTGTCCTGACCATCCCTCCGGTGGATAATGGTGCTGTAAATGTGCGCTACATTCACAACCCAGGGGCATATGATCCAGATGGAGATAGTCTTTCTTACAAAATTGAAATTCCTAAGCAAGGATTTGAGCGAGTAGTCAACAATTACCGTGATCCTGCAAGTGCAGAGTTTAGCAAAAATAAAGAAGATGGTACTGGTCCTGCTTTTATGCGAGTGGACGCCATTTTTGGAGACCTAGTTTGGGATGCTCCTGGCACTGCAGGGCAATATAGTGTTGCCATGCGAATCACTGAATGGCGCAAAATCGATGGCAAGTATATTGAGATCGGCTATGTGGTTCGAGATATGCAGATTATCATTGAAAACTCGAACAATAAACGGCCCAAACTTATTCTACCCCCCGACCTTTGCGTAGTAGCAGGGACACGGATTAAGGAAATCATCCAAGGACAAGACCCGGATGGAAACCCCATAAAAATTGAGGTTTTTGGAGAACCAATGGAAATCAATACCTCTCCTGCCACCTACAAACCAGAAAACGTCTTCCAGGTTCAACCAGGCATCGTGAATTTTGATTGGCAAACGGTCTGCAATCATGTGCGGGAACGGGAGTATGAGGTACGCGTGCGTATCACCGATAAACCGCTATCTGGACCGAAATTGGTAGATATTCAGACTTGGAAAATTAAAGTCATTGGTCCTCCGCCTGTTTGGGATGAGCTAGAGCAACTTCCAGGAAGGACCGTAAAGTTGACCTGGGATCCTTACGCATGCGCTACATCTGCGCAAGAAATGCAGGTATGGAGAAGAATTAATTCGGATCCCTATAAACCGGATTCCTGTGAAACTGGCATTCGCGCGGGTTACGAACTGATTGGAACCACCAACATGACCACCTTTGCCTTTACCGACAAAAATGGAGGTGAAGGGCTAGCTCCAGGAAATACGTATTGTTACAGATTAGTGGCGGCATTCCCTACCCCAAGACTAGGTGAAAGTATTGTCTCTGAAGAAATTTGCATCACCATTGATGTGGATGTGCCTATCCTCACTAATGTAAGTATTACTGCCACAGATGACCTAAACGGGGAGATCTTTGTGAAGTGGACACCTCCATATGACCTAGATAAAATCCAATTCCCAGGACCCTACTCCTATGAATTGATTCGCAGTGAAGGATTTTCGGGAGCCCAAAATCGTGTCTCCTTGGGAAAAATGGCAGATACGCTGTTTACAGATAAAAAATTGAATACTAAAAACCTTGTTTACAATTACAAGGTCGTTTTGCTTGACAACAACATCAAGATTGACACCTCCACTTCAGGATCCTCGGTGCGACTGGAGCCTACCATCATCAATGAGGCGATTGAACTCAAGTGGTCATTTAATGTGCCTTGGAACAATTCAATTGCCAAATACACGCATGAGGTCTACCGAAATCGAGCCGATGCCGCAGCGCTGGATGTAACTAACTTCGTTAAAATTGCAGAAGTAGATGTTACCCAAAAGGGCTTTTTATACCTTGACGATGGTAAATTCAATGGGGTGAAGCTTAAAAAAGACCTGGAGTACTGCTACTATGTAATCACGAAAGGGGCCTACAACGTAGATAAATTGGTTTATCCACTTGAAAATCGATCTCAAATCATCTGTGCCAAGCCAGACGACAACCGACTTCCTTGTGCGCCTGTTCTCACCTTTGAAGGGCCCAACTGTACAGAATATGTTTCGGAGCAAGCCTGCGGTACGACCACCTACATCCATGAATTGAGTTGGAAACCCAATTTCAGTGGCACCTGTGACGATCAACTGAGTGGCTACCGCCTGTATTTCAATCCTGATGGTACCCCAGATGGTACCTTTACCCGCATCGGTCAATATTCCGCGATACAACTTCGAACCACCCTTAGAAATCTTGCTAATTACAAAGGCTGCTATTATGTCACCGCAGTAGATCGCTCCGGAAATGAAAGTCCAAAAAGCAACATCGTCTGCATCGATAACTGCCCGAACTACCTCCTGCCCAATGCTTTTTCGCCAAATGGAGATGGGCTCAACGATACCTTTATGGCTTTTGATAATCCTTTTTCAAAATGCCCACGATTTGTCACCCAGGTGGAACTCTTTATCGTCAACCGCTGGGGTACAGAGGTATTTCGCTATGCCAGCCAATCTGCCACTGAAAATGATCCCTTTATCCGTTGGGATGGAAAAGACCCGAGTGGAAATGAACTTCCAGCAGGAACCTACTACTTCTCTGGGACCGTATTCTTCGATGTAGTCGACCCAAGCAAGAAGCAACAAACTTTAAAAGGAACGATTCAACTCTTACGTTAATGGAAAAGGACTCCATCTTACTTTTTGATGGACACTGTAGCCTATGTAATGCCTCGGTGGATTTTGTGCTCAAGCGGGATTCCAAGAAAATGCTACTTCTGGCCGCGATGCAGGATCCTGCGGGCAAGCGGGTCCTAGAATACTACCATCTACCCACCACCTATCTGGACACCTTAGTTTTGGTAGAGCATGGGAGGGTCTATCTTGGAAGTACTGCAGCACTTCGTGTGGCTCGCCTTTTGGGGGGCGGTTGGCCCGTCTTCTATTCTTTGATTATCATCCCTAAAGGAATTCGAGACCGAATCTATCAATGGATTGGAAAGCACAGGTACAAGTGGTTTGGTCGAAGAGCAACCTGTAGAATTGCTAACGCTGAGGAGCAAGCACGATTTTTAAAAGAAGATCATCCCCTCGTAAAGCAGCTTGGATAATCATCCAATAGATGTGCATTCCTAAAGTTAGGTTGAAAGGAAAAGTACCTGCCAAGGGATGAACTTGACGCGGGTTTGGGCGCTTCCCTACTTTCTAATTTTTCCATGGCTCAGGAACTTAAAGAAGGCAGAATCTCACTTTTAGAGTTGCCAGGACTTCCAATAAAAGCGGATTGGAATCTGATTTGGTTGAAGCAAAAAAAGCACTCCACAGACATAAAAGCCTTCATTCATTAGCTTTCAGAAAATTGAAAAAATATTGTCCAAACACTTCCCAACCCTGGAGATGCTATATTTTATATCCTTTGACTAGTAAAAAATTCTATATTTGAGGCCTAAATTTTGGCATCTTAAAAAATGAAAGCACT
>Ga0209443_1001267_pt1 | contig 16125 bp, 12 predicted proteins | sample LauGreBMM110DCMD_2_FD_187571 | JGI IMG/M metagenome (GOLD analysis project Ga0209443, IMG submission 187571) | Freshwater lake microbial communities from Lake Michigan, USA - Su13.BD.MM110.DCMD (SPAdes) (version 2) | ecosystem: Environmental > Aquatic > Freshwater > Lake | place: Lake Michigan... | reverse complement strand
GATTTTGATCAAAAGCATGATGCCACTTTTTATAGAAGTAACGATACTTGGCAAAGAGGAAGAGAAATAAGTAAAGAAGTATACGACCGTGCTTATAAAGTAGCTCCTTTATTAATGGAAGAGACTATTATTGGTACTGAAATAATTGATACCAATCAACATTTTATTTACGAATACGATTTTGTAAAGGCATGGTCTTTTTTAATTCAACTTATACAAGTTATTAAAAATGTCGATGCAGATATGACGCTTGAATATCCTTTAGTATCTCGTATTGAAGGCGTGGGGCCTATGCAATATGGTACCAAGGGTTTACTGGGTGAAAAATTTGCAGACATTGAAGAAAAATATGACTTGAATGAAGCGGCTGATGGTTTTGGGGAAGAAGGAGAAGAAGACGCGCATGCGTCTGATGATGGTGACAATGCTGAGGACAGCTCTGAAAGCGATGAAGAAGAAGACAACAAGCAGGATAATGAGTCTGGTTCTGGATTTTTCGAAGGAGAAGCTTTTTAGTTCTATAATTTCGTTTTACTTATTTATTTCAAATTTAAACTAGTCCAAGTATTTTGTCTAAAACCGTTTACATCGTAATGGGTCCTACCGCTGTAGGAAAAACAAGTTTCGCTATTGCGCTTGCCAAAGCATTAAATACAGAAATTATTTCAGCAGATGCACGACAGTGTTATAAAGAAATGAATATAGGAGTAGCTAGACCAAATGCATCAGCATTAAAAGCGGTGCCACATCATTTTATTGCATCACATTCAATTACTGAAAACATTAATGCCTCTTACTTTGAAAATTGGGCCTTGGAAAAAGTACAAACTTTATTCACTACAAAGGATGCAGTCGTCATGGTGGGAGGAACGGGTTTGTATATTAAAGCATTTTGCGAGGGCTTGGATTTAATTCCAGCTATTGACAGTAGCATTCGAGAAAATATTATAGCACAGTATGAGCAATTAGGTTTACGCTGGTTGCAAAAAGAAGTATCGGTAAAAGACCCTCCCTATTGGGAGAAGGGAGAGCAAAAAAATCCACAGCGATTAATGCGCGCCTTAGAAGTAATGCTAGGAACTGGTAACTCAATTCTAAGTTTTCAAAATAAAAAACCCATTGAAAGGCCATTCAAAATGGTGAAAATTGGTTTAGAATTAGATAGGGAAGAGCTATATCAACGAATAAATGATAGGGTTTTGAATATGGTTGAAGATGGCTTGGAAAAAGAGGTGAAAAGTTTACAAGCTTCTGCTCATTTGAATGCTTTGCAAACTGTTGGCTATAGCGAGTGGAAGGACTATTTCGACCAGAAAATAAGCCGTGAAAAAGTCATAGAAAATATTCAACTAAACACCCGCCATTACGCCAAACGCCAAATGACATGGTTTAAGCGAGACCCTGCTACCACTTGGTTAAGGCTGGTAGTATTGAGCCTAAGCAGGTTTTATTATAATAGTTTAATATTTTTAGAAATTAACATATTAGAAACCTAAGCCATTCAAAATATGGTTATTTTTGGCCCATAATATAGCCATTGATATAGTGGTATATTCATTACATTTTATTTAAAACTTTAAGTATGCAAAAATTAGGAAGTATCCTATTGGGAAGTCTTTTTTTATTGACTGGGACTTTGGCAAAAAGCCAAACTATTCAGTTTGAAAAATATACTTTACCCAACGGATTAAAAATTATTTTACATGAAGACCATTCTGCACCAGTGGTGGCAGTAACGGCACTCTATCATGTAGGTTCAAAAAACGAAGACACTGCAAGAACAGGATTCGCCCATTTCTTTGAACATTTATTATTTGAAGGTTCAAATAATATTAAAAGAGGTGAATTCGATAAATATGTAACCAATGCAGGGGGCGCTTTAAATGCCAATACTTCACAAGACCGTACTTTTTATTATGAGCTATTGCCTTCTAATCAGGTAGACCTTGGTCTTTGGTTAGAGAGTGAGCGTATGATGCATGCTAAAATTGAACAAATTGGTGTGAATACACAACGCGAAGTGGTAAAAGAAGAAAAGCGTCAAAGAATGGATAACCGTCCTTATGGTTCTTTTTTAACTGAAATGTTAAAGAGAGCTTATAAAGTGCACCCATACCAATGGTCTCCTATTGGAAGTATGGATCATTTAAATGCTGCTAAGCTAGAAGAGTTTATTCAATTTTATAAAACTTATTATGTACCTAATAATTGTGTTTTATCAATTGCAGGAGATATCAATATTCCAGAATTAAAGAAAAAAATTGAAGCTTATTTTGGTCCCATTGCTAAAGGTACATTACCTATGAATCGTCCTAGTATTAAAGAACCTCCTTTAGGTGGTGAAGTGCGTGACAATATATATGACAACATTCAGTTGCCAGCTATATTCCATGCTTACCGTGCACCAAAGCAAGGTGGAGAAGAGTATTATGCATTTAATGTACTCTCTACTATTTTATCTGGAGGAGCTTCTTCTAGAATGAATAAGACCTTGGTAGATTCAAAACAATTAGCAGTAGCGGCGCAGTCGGTACCTTTTTTCAATGAAGACGATGGCTTATTTATTGCATTAACTATTGCCAATATGGGTGTTAAAGTGGAAACTTTGGAAGCAAGTATGGATAGTGTGGTCAATGAATTAAAGACGGGTCTTGTGGGAGAGCGTGAATTTCAAAAAGTGAAAAACCAAATTACCACAGCCTTAGTAGATAGCAAGGCCACGATGGCAGGTATTGCAGAAAGCTTAGCTAATAATGAAGTGTATTTTGGTGATGCGAATTTAATAAATACCGAACTAGAGAAATATAATAAAGTAACGAGAGAAGATGTTTTGAAAGTTGCTAAAAAATATTTGAATAAAGACAACAGGGTAGCGCTTCATTATTTACCAAAAGAAAAAACAACCAAATAAGTAAGACTATTCAAAGAGTCAAAAAATAATTTTATGAAAAAATATATATACAGCGTTTTATTATGTTTACCATTGCTTTCAATGGCACAAACATTGGATAGAACTAAGTCTCCTGCGCCAGGGAAGGCACCTTTAATACAAGTGGCTAGCCCTGTTAAATTTACTTTAGCGAACGGCTTGCAAGTTTTTGTAGTAAAAAATACAAAATTGCCGAAAGTCACTGCTACTTTGGCTTTAGATGTAGACGGATTCAAAGAAGGCGATAAGGCAGGCTTGGCCGATATGTCAGGCCAACTACTTCAAAGAGGGACTACTACTAAGTCTAAAGCTGAATTAGACGAAGCGGTAGAATTTTTAGGAGGTAGCATGTCTACTTCTAGTCAATATGCTACAGTGAGTTCTTTAAAAAATAATTTTCCAAAATTAATGGAGTTGATGTCAGAAGTCATTTTACGTCCTGCTTTATCTAGTGATGAATTAGAGAAAGTAAGAAAGCAAACTATTTCTGGAATTGAATCTAGTAAAGATGATGCAGATGCTATTTCTAATAATGTCATGAAGAAATTAGTGTACGGAGCGAACCATGCATTTGGTGAAATCACCACTATTAAAACAGTGAATGCTGTAAAAGTAGAAGATGTAAAAAACTTTATCAAAACCTATTGGATACCTAATAATGCGTATTTAATATTTGTAGGAGATATTGATCCAGCCAACGCCAAGGCGCTTGCTGAAAAGAATTTTGGCACCTGGGCTAAGGGTACATTTACACAGCCTGTATATGAGAAGCCAGCTATTCCTGCTACAACCTATGTAGCTCTTATAGACAGACCAGCCTCTGTTCAAAGTGTGGTAACTATTGCTACTACGGTTAATTTAACAAAAGGGTCACCTAATGATATCCCTTCTAATGTGATGAATAATATTTTAGGAGGTGGTTTCTCTGGAAGATTATTTGCCAACTTACGTGAGAAGCATGCATTTACCTATGGTGCTTATTCATCTATTTCTCCAAGTAAACAAATTGGTATGTTTAGCGCAGAAGCTTCTGTTAGAAACGAAAAAACAGATAGCTCTATTCAAGAAATTTTAAACGAATTAAATATTATTCGAAATACTAAAGTAGGCGATACAGAATTAAGCCGTATGAAGAATTATTTAGCGGGTGGCTTTGCGCGTTCTTTAGAAAGCCCTAATACGATTGCTAATTTTGCTTTATCTATTGCTGTCAATAATTTACCTGCGGACTATTACCAAAAATACTTAACCAATTTAGCAGCAGTAGATGCTCAAAAAGTACAAGATGTAGCAGCTGCTTTATTGAACCCTGCTAAAATGCATATTGTAATTGTAGGTAATGCCAAACAAATTGCAGCAGGCTTAGAAAAATATGGTCCTATAAAATATTTTGATATTGAGGGTAACGAGGTAGCTGCGCCAACAGAAGTAAAAGCAGATGCTAGTTTAACACCTACTGCTTTAATGGAAAAAGCCATTGCAGCCATTGGTTCAAAAGAAGCTTTAGACAATGTGAAAGATGTTCAATTAAAAGGAACAGCTAATTTAATGGGACAGTCTTTAGAAATGAAACAAACCATTGTAATGCCGGGTAATTCTGTAACCACCATGTCAATGGGTGGAATGGCAATGATGAGACAGGCAGTGGTAGATGGCAAGTACTCTGTTTCACAACAAGGACAAGAAGCGCCAATGACAGATGATTTAAAAGAAGGCTTAGATGAATCTACTTTTCTTGCTCCAGAGCAGTTATACCTTGCAAAAGGCTATGGTTTAAAAATTGTAGGTGCAGAAAAAGTAGACGGTAAAGATGCGATTGATGTAGAAGTAACTACGCCTTCTAAAAAAGTGTCACACCGTTTTTATGATGCTACAACATTCTTATTAGTAAAGACTTCAAAATCGGAAGAAGTGCCAGGAAGAGGTACTGCAACACAACAACAATATTATACTGGCTATAAAGTTGTAAATGGCGTACAAATATCTTCAGAGCAGCTTATCGATATGGGTCAAATGAAAATAAATGTAAAGTATACAGATATTAAAATGAATCAAGGATTAAAGACAACTGATTTAAAATAGGGTTAATACATCCTACACAAAAAAGCCATCCTTTGGGATGGCTTTTTTTATATCAATGAATTAATATTAGAATCTTATACCGTAACCAATATTAAATAATACTTGGTTAGCAGTTAAACTAGCATAAGTATTAGGCTTATCACTTAAGCGGTAAGGGAAGACTGCATCTTTAGTGCTTGAGCTAACAATAGTAAAGTCAATAAAGTTTCTATTGGTTCTGTATCCAATACCACCACTAAGTACCATGCGAGAAGCTTTAATCGTTTCATCTTTATAAGGAGAGCCATAATAAGCAGCACCGCCTCTTATCATCCAGTTGCTACTTAATTTTATTTCAGAGCCTAATTTAAAATTAATATTATTTTTATAAGAAGATTTTACTACCTCGTTTATTAAACTATAATAATCGCTAGTTGCTTTATCGTAGTCATTGGAATAAAAACGAGTTCCTGCATAGTTTACAACCTCTAAATCGGCAGCAATAAAACCAAGTGGTTGTGATGGTTTACTAGGAGAAGCAAAAAAGTAGCTTGTGCTAAATATTGCTTTAGTAGGAGTAGAGATTGTATATTCTCTTATACCAGCATATCCATTATTTAATTCGCCAGAACTAACCGACAGCGTACCTGCATACTTTTCAGTATTGGTGGACAAGCTAGCACTTATTTGATCTCTAAATGAAATGACTTGAGGCGTATGTAAGGTAAAGCCCACTCTTAAAAAAGGTTCAGGCTTGTATATAATACCCAACTTGGCTCCTAAACCCCAACCTCTTGAAGAAAAATTTTCATCTAAAACAAAGGATGCAAAATCATTATCTGGATTCGAAGTGGCATCTACTTCAGAATAGGTAAGTCTCTTAGAATAATTGATCATAGGCAAAACTAAACTACCCCCTAGGTATAATTTATCGTCCATATTACCACCCCAGCCAAAGGCTAATTCATCATAGCTTCCAGTAGTATGTGCGTCATAAGCCTGGTTTACGCCAGTAGTTATAGGCACTAAACTTTGGTAGCCATTAACATTACCTCTTGCATCTAAAGTCGTATCTACTAAATAAGTTCTAAAGGCAAGTGAGCTTCCAAAAATATAATTACTTAAGGCTGCATTAGAATCGGCTTGGTCGCCCACTAATTCTTCTAAATATTTTTCAGATAAACTGCTAAAATTATTTTTACCACCAAAACTAGAATGGTTATTGAAATTGGCAACTTGATTATAGGTAATAGAGAAGGCAGTGCTTGTCCAGTTATTTCTTTTTTGTCCATCCGCAAAAACCATACCCACTGATCCGAAATTAGATTTAGAATTTGTATTGGAAGAACTTGTACCTCTGTAATTAAAATTATTAGTTTGCACTAAGAATTTTGGGGTTAACAAAAGTTCACTCGATTTATAAAAACCTAGGCCGGCTGGATTAATATGATTAGAAGATAAATCACCTCCTAAAGAACCCATGGCTCCACCTAAAGCATTACTTCTAGCCGTTCCATTGGGTGCAAACCAAGAAAGGCGAAGCCCATCTTCAGGTTCTTGTGCATACATAGTTAAACTAGATCCCATTAATATTAAAAAAAATAGTTTCTTCATAATTATACTTTGATTTTTAAAAAACTTACCCCCAAAACTTACCTCTACAACTTACTACTAAAAAAATACTAGATACTAGAATTGGCTTATGGAATTCTTGCAGCACGTGGGCTGCTTGAAGAGCTACCAGCGCTATTAAAACCACCACTTCTTCCACCCGCATTGCTATTGCCACTATTATTGCTGTTGTTATTGCTTTGGAAACTTGTTTTGTTATTATTGTTGTTATTGCTTTGATTTTGATTGCCGCCATTGTAGTTATTATTAGAAAAATAACGAGCAGGACGGTCATAGCTATTTGCGTAATTGGTATTACTATTATTAGTAACAACGCGCTTCATTAAATTTCCAAAATTGCTATTTAAAGTAGGGTTGCTAGTATATCTTGTATTACCAGTAGTAGTGTTTACACTATTATTAGTATTGTTATAACCACGATTATTTCTATAGGCATTAATAGTGGAAGGACTTGATTGTACATCACGAGCAGATTGATAAGGTCTTCCTCCATTATTTGCAAATCCACCACCATTGTTATAATACATTCCTCCATAAGGGTTCCATCCACCGTAACCTAACCCTCCATAACCAAATCCACCATATCCAAATCCTCCATATCCAAAACCACCGTAACCTAAACCTGCCCATCCACCATATCCAAATCCACCATATCCAAACCCGCCAAAACCGCCCCATCCTCCATAACCACCCCAGAAAGGATCATAGCCCCATCCACCAAATCCACCAGCCCATCCACCATAACCGCCCCATCCTCCATAACCACCCCAGAAAGGATCATAGCCCCATCCGCCAAATCCTCCACCAAATCCGCCAAATCCTCCACCAAATCCGCCAAATCCTCCACCCCATCCACCAAATCCTCCACCCCATCCACCAAATCCTCCACCCCATCCACCAAATCCTCCACCCCAACCCATACCAAATCCCATATTGAAACTTGGGTTATTCCAGTAGCCAAAATCGTCAATGGTTGACCAGCGGTTTCTGTTGGACACTTTTAATCTTAAATAACGGTCGTCTTGATAGTTTTGATATTCTTGATATTCTTCATCTTGAGCCATTCCATTTTCTGCTTTTTCAATGGCCACTAATTTTTCCACACTCACTATTTTTTTGTTAGGGGTATAGTATAAGTCATCGGTAGCCAGCGTTGTGCTTTGTTGTAAACTTGTACAGCTGGTACCAAAAAAACTAAAAGCCACTATGCCAATGGCTAATAGCCTTAAATAAGTGTTAGTTTTTTGCGTGTTCATTTTAGTAAGTTTTAGGTTTTTATATGCCCCTTAATTAGTATACATTTGCTTGTATAAAGGTATTGAAAAATAGTATATAGAGCGTTTTTCGTACATTAAAATTATTACTATAAAATTGTTAAGATTTTTACGATGGCAAAGGAACTAACTACAAGGGCCCAAGACTATTCCCAATGGTATAATGACTTAGTCATTAAAGGTGAACTAGCTGACTATAGTGCAGTTAGGGGATGTATGGTCATAAAACCTTACGGGTATGCTTTATGGGAAAATATGCGCGATGTCTTAGACAAAATGTTCAAAGACACTGGCCATCAAAATGCCTACTTCCCTTTGTTTGTTCCTAAGTCTCTATTCGAGGCGGAAGAAAAAAATGCGGAAGGCTTTGCCAAAGAGTGTGCTGTGGTTACCCATTACCGTTTAATTGCCGATCCTAATAATAAAGGAAAATTGATGGTTGATCCGGAAGCGAAATTAGAAGAAGAATTAATTGTGCGTCCAACGAGTGAAGCCATTATTTGGAATACTTATAAAACTTGGATTCAGTCTTATCGTGATTTACCCATTTTAGTAAATCAATGGGCCAATGTGGTAAGATGGGAAATGCGGACGCGTTTATTTTTACGCACTGCAGAATTTTTATGGCAGGAAGGACATACTGCACATGCGACTTCAGTCGAAGCCATTGCAGAAACAAAACAAATGTTGAATGTATATGCCGACTTTGTAGAAAATTGGATGGCAGTACCCGTATTAAAAGGAGTAAAAACAACTAATGAGCGTTTTGCAGGTGCAGAAGACACATATTGTATAGAGGCTTTAATGCAGGACGGAAAAGCATTGCAAGCAGGAACTTCTCATTTTTTAGGACAAAATTTTGCCAAAGCATTTGATGTAAAATTTAGTGATCAAAATAATAAACAAGAATATGTTTGGGCCACAAGCTGGGGCGTAAGTACAAGATTAATTGGAGGTCTAGTGATGACACATAGTGATGATGAAGGTTTAGTATTACCTCCACGCATTGCACCTATTCAAGTTGTTATTGTGCCTATTTATAAAGGAGAAGAACAAAAGCAAGTATTGGATGAGAAAGTAGCAGAGATGGTGAAATCCTTTAAGGCAGCGGGTATTAGAGTGAAGTATGATAATTCAGATCATGCAAGACCAGGATGGAAGTTTGCAGAGTATGAATTAAAAGGAGTGCCTATTCGTATTGCCATTGGTGCACGCGATTTAGAAAATAAACAAGTTGAATTAGCACGTCGTGATACGAAAGAAAAAGCGGCTGTGGCCATGGAAGGGTTAACAGAAACTGTAGAAAATTTATTAGTAGAAATACAAAATAATTTATTTGAGCGTGCAAAAAAATACCGCGACGAACATATTACTAAAGTAGATACTTGGGATGAATTCATGCAAGTCTTAGACACCAAGGGAGGGTTTATTTCCGCACATTGGGATGGGACTGCTGAAACAGAAGACAAAATTAAAGAATTAGCAAAAGCTACTATTCGTTGCATACCCTTAGACAACGTTTTAGAAAATGGAAAATGTGTTTTAACGGGCAACGGTTCTATACAACGTGTTTTATTTGCAAGAGCTTACTAATTAGTAATGCTTTCTAATAATTTTTCCTAACAAGTTTTCAAATTCAATGAAACAAAAACCAATACCTGATGCACTTATGCCTTATTTAGAAGGCAAGGTATTGTTGCTAGATAAACCTATTGGTTGGACTTCCTTTGATATTGTAAAAAAAGTTCGCAACCTTACGCGCGTTATAAAAGTAGGACATGCGGGCACACTAGATCCCTTGGCTACAGGACTTCTTATTGTTTGTACGGGTAAGTATACTAAATCCATAGATTCTTATATGGGTATGCAGAAAGAATATACAGGCACCATGGTATTAGGTGCCACTACGCCTACATATGATTTAGAATCAGAGCCTGAAAATTTTAAAAGTACGGAAGCATTAACAAATGATGCGATTCGAAAAGCAACGCTTCCATACATAGGTGAAATTTTTCAAATGCCGCCGCAACATTCAGCCATCAAAAAAGACGGCAGAAGATTATATGAATCGGCAAGATTAGGTATTGAAGTAAAAATTGATCCAAGAAAAGTAACTATAGAAAGTTTTGAAATTACTAAAATAGAAATGCCCAATGTAGAATTTAAAGTTGTTTGTTCTACAGGTACTTATATTAGAAGCTTGGTAAAAGATTTTGGAGAAACTTTGCAAGTAGGTGCCTATATGAGTGCACTTCGAAGAACGCGTATTGGAGAATTTAATATAGAAGATGCTAGGCTATGGCAGGATATAGAAGCAGAAGTAAATGCTTTATTGGAAGGATAATATTGAAATATATATTGAAATATATTAGAAGGGTAGTCCAATACCAAATTGCAGCGCGTAGTTATTTACTTTTACACCATTGGGTTTTACCTCGGCCCACTTCAAATTTTGAATATCTAACCAGCCGTCATTTTGTAAACGCGTAGGGTCTTTCATTTTAAGTGCGTAGTCTATTCTAATTATAAAATAATTAAAATCCATTCTTAAACCGGTGCCTACTGCCACCGCAATATCTTTATATAATTTATCGAGTTTAAAACCAGCAGCAGGGTCGAGTTCAGTTCCTCTAATGTTCCAAATATTTCCAATATCAGTATACACGGCTGATCCAATTTTATAAGAGCCCCATTGGAATAAAGGGAAGCGATATTCTAAGTTGGCTTCTAATTGGAAATCACCAAACCTGTCAAAGCTTTGGCTTTTTAAGCTGGTATCATAAAATTGAGAACTACCTAGTCCCAATTGCCTTAAGCCCCAGGCGCGCATACTATAGGGCCCACCTGCAGTGAATTGTTTAAAGAAAGGTAATTGTCCTTTCAATATAGGGTCGTTGCTATAGTTATTACCCCAGCCTCCCATAAAACGCCAAGCTAGCTCTGTGTATTGATACTTATATAATTTTCTTAATTCTACTTCTGCTTTAATATACCTGTATATACTTGAAGAGGCGCCTTTGAATAAGCCTGTTAAGCCCCCTGCTTCCTCAATGCCTATTCTTAAATAATTATTTTGGTTTGGATTTTTCAAAGATGTTCCAGTGCTTAAGTAATTAAAAGTTTGACTTATTACATTGCCTTCGTTAAAAGAAGAACGTAAGAAGGGGTTCAATATTAATAAACTATCTAATTTAGCAAACTTGTTAAGATTGTAAAGCTCTACATTGATAGGTTTGTAGGTCCAAGTATTTTCAGCACCATTTTTATTTTTCTTTAATTCATAACCCCAGTTAGTTGTAAAGGATTTTAGTTTATAATAATTTAATCTGTCAATATAAGCGCCGTTCAAAGAAAAAGTTGTTCTGGTTTGATTGGTATATGTGCTTCGTTTAGGAACAAAAGGAATGATAAGATTGGGAAAACTATAAGTATGCCCCAAGTTGAATAGTAAGGTTTGCGTTAAATTATCGTTGCCGTTGTTTACATTTAATTCAATACCTGCTCTAGCATTTGAAATGGAAGAGATTGATTTTTTTTGCACATTTCTGTCTCGAAAAGTTATACTGGTTGAAAGTCCTAGTAAATTACCCGCCACCAATTGCGAATTGTTTTTACTACCCTCAATATCAAAATTAAAACTGTGCCTTAAGGAAGGTGTTAAAAAATAATGCAAATAAATGCTATCGTTTTGTATTGTGGTTCTAGCATCAACTTGTTGCCAAGCCCCTAGATTGCTAAAGTTATTGAGTGTTTGGTAGTATAAGTTTTCATTAAAGAGGTCACCTTTTTTTATAATAGACTGTTCTTCAAATAAAGGAGATTTAAATTTATACTTTGTATAATGTTGAATTATATTTTTATAAGATGCTTGATAGGTTAAGCCTTTGGCTAGAACAGTGTCGGGGTTATCGGATAATTTTAAGTCAGTATAAAAAATTTGCTGACCGGTAGGGTATTGTTTGAATTCGTTACTATTGCTATTATTATTATTGCGCAATTGAAAGCTAAGCTTCCATAGAGGCTGCTCTTTTTCGATTTTTTGGGCAACTAGTACTTGATTGATTTGATCTAATGGGTCTAAGTTTAGCTCCATTAATTGTTGGTTCAGTGTATCTACTTCTGTAAATATTTTTTCTTTGGTAAAATAATAATATCCGTTGGCTCTAAATAATTCAACTAATCGGTCTAATTCATTATTGATAGATTCATTAGAATAGACCATCCCTTTTTTAACATAGGCAAAAGCAGTATTCTTGTTTGCGATAGATTGTAATAGGTTATCATTTAATTCGTAGACTACAGAATCAATAAGCGTTTTTTTATTCAAACGAATTTCCATGGTTATACGCGCCCTCCACTCGTCTTTAACGGTATCCACTTTTACAATGGGGGTTAATATAGGTTGGTTATAACCTTTAGTGGCTAAATAGTTTTTCATAAACTGGCTAGAAGGCTCCAATTTATCTTCTTGGTAGCGGAGGGGTTGAAGGATGGTGTTAAAAACTCCAAATTGACGAACTTGCTTGGCTTTTATGCTATCGTCCCAGTAATTAGAGAGTTCATTGGCTAGCGCTAGGGCTTCTATATTGTTATTGGCATCTTTGATGACTACTTTGTTGTCATAAACAAAGCTTATTTGCTTTGGATAGTCATGAATGACTGCTTTTTTCAAGTCTGCGCATGCATTTAATAAAAATAAAAGACCAAGAAGGTAAAATCTTGACAAGAAACTAATATTTTTAAGCTTCCTTAATTGCATGTAAATGATTAATAATAGTGAGCTCAAATATATTCAATCTTTTGCCCATAAAAAACATTGGACAGAAGAATCTGTGTTTATAGTAGAAGGCCCTAAGATGTTGGAGGAAGTATTGGCTTCCCATTGGATAATTCGTAAAATTTTGGCCTTGCCTGATTGGATTCAATCGCAGGGGCATTTGCCGGCTGAAGTAGTGGAAGTGGATGAAATTATGTTAGGGCGACTAAGCCTACTTCAAACGCCCAATAAGGTTATGGCTATTGTAGAAAAAAAGAAAGAAACGGCCGTAACAGATTTTAAAAATATATCCACCTTATTATTAGATGGTATACAGGATCCGGGTAATTTAGGTACAATTATTCGAACAGCCGATTGGTTTGGGATTAAACAAATTATAGTATCTGTTGATACGGCTGGTTGGTATAATCCTAAAGTAATACAAAGTACCATGGGTAGTTGTTTTAGAGTAAACTTACATTCTATGGAACTTGAAACCCTTCTTCAAACCAATGCGAAGTCTGTAAATAAATTACCTGTATACGGAGCTTTATTAAATGGTAAGTCCATGCATGAAATAAAATGGGAACCTGCAAATTTTATTTTAATTGGGAATGAATCAAAAGGTATTAGAGAAAATTTAATGTCTTTTATATCGCATCCTATTTCTATTCCAAGAATTGGTGAGGCAGAATCATTGAATGCGGCAGTTGCCACTGGTATTATTTTAGCGAATGCAAAAGCCTTGTAGAATTATCTAAATTGAATTAGCTAGTCGAATTGTATGGCTTTGGCCGGAGAAATTTTCTTAATCCATAAAGTAGGTAGTAAGAAAGAGATATAACTTATAATGGCTGTGCCAATAAGCACGCTTATAATTTGAACAGCATCCATTTTAATAGGTAATTCTTTGATAAAGTAGGCCGACTCGTCTAGCTGTATGAAGCCAAATTTTTCTTGTAAAAAAGAAAGGCCTAGGCCAATAAAGGCGCCTAATAAAATACCGGTCCAGCAAATAAAACTTGCTTGGTATAAAAATATTTTTCTAATTAAATTTTGTGAAGCGCCCAAGGCAGTGAGTGTGCCTATCATGGTAATTCTTTCTAGCATTAAAATAAATAAACAAGTAAGTAAATTTATAACAGCAATAATTAGCATAATGGTAATAGTTACATTTCTATTAATAGTTTGTACACCTATCCAATCAAAAATTTGAGGATAATAATTTTTGATGGAAGTAGCCACCCAATTTTCGGGAAGTATTTTTTGTAGAGCATCGTTAGTAGCTTCAATAGGTGCATTTTCATTCAATACAATAGAATAGCCTTCTACCAATTTATTATTATTTAATTGTTGCAGTAATTTTATATCAACTAATACAAATTGGCTATCATATTCTTCAATACCTGAATGATAAATACCCACTACTTTTAATTTTCTTTGTTGAACGGAACCTGTATTTAAAAAATACAGTCTCACTGTGGCACCCAATTGAATATTTAATTTAGTAGCAATATTATCTGAAATAATGAGTTCATTGAGTATAGTATCTTTTTCAGTAGTGGATGTAAAGCCAGTTCCTTTTCTTATAAAAGGAATTTGACTTTGCGTGGGAAGCCCTCTTGCAACTACACCTTCAATATCTTGTGCAAAGGAAAGTACGGTAGATTGATTTATAAAAGCAGTGATGGTTTTTACTGCAGGATTTTGTTGAAAGGCAGTAGTGGTTTTACCATCTTGGTTGATGGATTCTCCACTTACACTGGCTACTCTAATATGTCCCCAGAATTGGTACACTTTATTAGCAATAGTTGCTTGAAAACCACCTACAATAGAAAGAGTAAGTAAGATAGCAGCTACGCTAATGGCAGTTGCGGCAATAGATAGCCTTACTATAAAGCGTGTATAATTTTTCTGTTTTTGAAAACTAATTCTTTTGGCTATTTCGAAGGCAGTGGACAATGCTTAATTTTTAACAAATCTAGTTTTTTCTGTTTATAAATTAGGATTAAAAGGGTAGTTTCGTAGGGACTAAATAAGCGGTTCATGTTTAAAAGATACTTATGGATGGCATTCCTCATAGGGCTTCATGCAGTAAAGGGCCTTGGTCAATTTAACCCAGATAGTATTTATCAAACTAGCATACATACTGTTTTAATACATCCTGTTAATAAGCCACTAGCCATTCCAATTATCTCTTTAAATGAGTCCACGCCTTTAGAAATTAGCTTTGACGATTTCAAGGCCGATTATCAAGACTATTACTACTCAGTTGAATTAAGAAATGCCGATTGGACAACAGCCAACTTATCTGCTTTTGATTATTTACAAGGCTTTAATCAAAATAAAATAAATAAGTTTTCGGTATCCTCTATTGCCACGCAAGCATATTATCATTACCAGTTTAATTTTCCCAATGCACAACTGAAGCCTACGCAATCTGGCAATTACATATTGAAAGTTTTTAAAAATGGAAATACGAATGAAATTGTTTTCACAAGACGCTTTTTTGTAACAGAAAACCAAGTGTCGGTAGCGGCCACTGTGCAAGAACCTTTCGATGGTCAAATTTCAAAGACGCATCAAAAAATTCAATTTGTTTTAGATGTAAAAAAAATTCCATTCTTTCAAACCGATCAAATAAACGCAATTGTTATTCAAAACTATAGGTACAATGATGCAGTTTCAATAGCTGCACCTTCTTTTATTAGAGGAAACTTATTAGAATACAATAGCGAGGATCAATTCATTTTTCCAGCAGGTAAGGAAGCGAGATGGTTAGATATTCAAAATCTAAGATTAAGATCGGATAGAATTGCCGATTTAAATTCAAAAGAAAAAAGAACCATTGTCACTGTTAAGCCCGATTTATCAAGAGCAAGCACTGCCTATTATACTTTCAACGACTTGAATGGAGGTTTTATGATTAGCAATACAGAATCATTGCAAAGTGAAAATCAAAACGATTATGCGCAAGTAAATTTTACCTATATACCCAAGGATAAAATTCCATTGATGGGTCAAAAATTATATTTATTTGGAGCACTTACTAATAATATTATAAACAGAGAAGCAGAAATGATTTTCGACCTAGCCTTGGGTTATTATAAAAAAACCTTGTTATTAAAGCAAGGATATTATAGTTATAATTATATACTAAGAGATATGCAGGGAGTAAATCCCATCAACGATTTTACCGAAACAGAGGGCAATCATTGGGAGACGGAAAATAATTATTCAATTTTAGTTTATTATAGGCCACCGGGGGCTAGACATGACCATATCATTGGTTATAGTGCCGTAAATTCTAGGCAAAATTGGTAGTATTTTTTTGCTATATTTGCAACGGCAGGTCTTACACAACCAGCTCCTGTTGAAACTCCCCAGGGCAGGAATGCAGCAAGGATAGATGGTTGAGCGGTGTGATGTAAGTAGCCTGCCATTTTTTATTATTGTAGACAATTATTAAAACA
>Ga0209443_1001266_pt1 | contig 16133 bp, 12 predicted proteins | sample LauGreBMM110DCMD_2_FD_187571 | JGI IMG/M metagenome (GOLD analysis project Ga0209443, IMG submission 187571) | Freshwater lake microbial communities from Lake Michigan, USA - Su13.BD.MM110.DCMD (SPAdes) (version 2) | ecosystem: Environmental > Aquatic > Freshwater > Lake | place: Lake Michigan... | reverse complement strand
ATAGTGATATTTTAGATAAACTAAATCCAACGAAAAAAAATCAAGGGTCCTTATTTTCACCTTTTAGTTTGCCTAAGAAACCTGAAGATCCTAATATTAAGGCTTCTGATTCTAATATTAATAAGGGTTCCAATAATAACTTAAATGATGACCCCAATAAAAATTTAAATAAAAACCCAGACGACAAATAGCTTAATTTAAATTTTCAAATGATTTTTTAGAACTATTTTTTTAATTTTTTTTATGAGTTCGACCTATCTATTACTGTTTCGTATAAATTTTTTTCATACCTATTTTACGAATGGTAAGTTCACTAATATTCAGTTGAAGCCCGATCAATTGACAGAAAATATTTTCAAGAACTATGATTTGATTTTAAGAAATGAAGTCAATGGGATTGCAATTTTTTTTGCTGAGCAATTTGCTGATGAAATTAGAACTAGAGAGCAAATTTTATCTGATCATTTACTCTTTAATTTTAAGTTAACCTGTGGAGATGCTAATTTTTTTAATTACACAGACTATATGCCGTCGGTTATTGAAGAAAATTTGTTCTATTTTAAATATCCTTTTTCTTTTACCTCTTCTTTACAAAAAGGATGTATGCATAGTAAGGAATGTGTAACTGAATTAGACTTGAAAAATAATTTAACTTTACAACAACCTTATTTCTCCAAACCATTTGGTCATGTTGATATTACAACGGATGAGAACATTCCTACCGATTTAAAAATTCAATTTTTTTCTCCCTCTCTTTATTGGAGATATATAATTTATAAGCCCCATTTATTAGAATTTGAGGGACTTGCTATTGCCAATAAAAATAAGTCTATATTTTTCAAAGGGCCTCAAAGTATTTTTTTGCCCAATGGTAATCCTGCTGTTGTTTTTACCTCACCAACAGTCATTCAATACAAAGAACATCCAGAGGTTAACTGGCAATTATTGGAGCAATATAAACAGGGGGAGAGCCTAGGACGTGTAATTATGCCCAGTCTACCGGTTCCTAAAAACAATTTGGTTAGTTTTTTAGGGAAAGAATATGTAGTAGAAAACCAAAAGCGGGTTTTAGAAATTTTCATTTAATTTTTAGTGATTTAAATATAAATATTAATTTTTATTAATATTTATATTATTTAATATATAAATTTTTTTAAAAAATTAATACGCATTATTGATTTTTGTGTTAATAATTTGTGTATTATTGTTTCCGTATAAATAAAAAATTATTTTATTTAACACAAATCAAAAAACAAAAAAATGGCAACAAAATTAATGACACCGGGTGTCTACATCGAGGAGAAGAATGCTTTTCCTAGTTCCGCTGGTGCAGTAGAGACAGCTGTTCCCGTATTTATCGGGTACACTGCCAAAGCTACAAGAAACGGTAAATCACTTTCTCACGTACCTACAAAAGTTAATTCTTTTGCTGAGTATGTTGAACTATTTGGAGGTGGATTTCTTACAAAGTATGTAGTTGCTGATGCAGCTGCTACTGACAAGGATTCATTTACTTTAAATGGAAAGGAAGTTACCGTAAAAGCTAAAAGCAACAATGAATTTTTGTTGTACAGAGCTTTGAGATTTTTTTATGCTAATGGAGGTAGTTCTTGCTACATTCTTTCTGTTGGAACTTACTGGGATAAACCAGAAGGTTTTGACATAGCATTTGATGACTTTTTGGGAAGCGATACTAAACCCAATCCATTCAAAATTTTGGAAAAAGAATTTGAACCAACGTTGATTGTTATTCCAGACATTATTTTGAAAGGGGCTAGTTGCTACCCTGTATACCAACAAGTTTTAATGCATTGCGCTAAAACTCAAAGTAGATTTGGTATTTTTGATATTGCAAATGTTCCAACTAGCACAACTACTGAAACAGTTACTGAGTTCAGAGAGCAAATTGGAATGAATTCTTTAAACTACGGTGCTGCCTATTTCCCTTGGGTAAAAACTAGCATTATTACAGCTTCAGAAGTTACTTTCGAAAACATTGATGATTCAATTAGTTTAGAAACTTTATTACCAGAAGCAAATGCGCAAGAGGTAGCTAAAAAATTTAAAGCTTTACCAGCTGATTCAATTGATGCAGAAGCTCGTAAAAGTTACCATCAGTCGTTGAGTGCTTGTAGCAGTACTTATGTTAATTTGTTGGGAGAAATCCGTAATTCTTTAAATTTATTACCTCCCTCAGCTGGTATGGCTGGAATTTATACCTTAGTTGATACAAGTAGAGGTGTATTTAAAGCTCCTGCTAACGTTTCTATGAATGCAGTAAATGCTCCTTCTATCAATATCTCTCATGACGAACAAGAAAGTTTGAACGTGGATTTGATGGGTGGTAAATCAATTAACGTTATTCGTCCTTTCCCTGGTATCGGAACCTTAGTATGGGGTGCTCGTACGTTGGATGGTAACAGTCAAGATTGGCGTTATATCAACGTTAGAAGAACATTAATCATGATCGAGCAATCTTTAAAATTAGCTGCTCGTACGTATGTTTTCGAGCCAAACGACGGAGGTACTTGGTCTACGATTAGCGCAACAATCAATAACTTTTTGTTCAATCAATGGAAAACTGGAGCTCTTGCCGGTTCATCTCCTGAACAAGCATATTCTGTTGCAGTTGGATTAGGTTCTACTATGACACCAAATGATATTTTAGATGGTGTTATGAGAATTGAGGTGAAACTTGCTATCGTAAGACCAGCTGAATTCATCGTATTAACATTCCAACAAAAACAACAAGAAGCTTAATTATTTATTATTAAGTATTATAAATTAATTTAAAAAAACCATTTAAAAAATAATTTTATGGCAGAATTAGGAGATAATCAATCGGAAAATACCTGGCCCTTAGTCAAATTTCAATTTCAAGTAAAAATTGATGACAAGGAATTACTTTTCTCGGAAGTTACTGGACTTTCATCTGAAACTCAAGTAATTGAATATAGAGCTGGTCACAACACGCTTTATTCCGTAGTAAAAATGCCTGGTATCAAAAAGTTCACCAATGTTGTATTTAAGAAAGGTAACTTCAAAAATGACAATGATCTTTGGGATTACTACAGTCTTATACAAATGAATACCTTTAAAAGATCTGTTGTGTTGATCTCTCTTCTTGATGAAGATGGAAATCCAATCATGACTTGGACTTTGAATGAGGCATTCCCAGTTAAGATGACTATTAGTGATATGAAAGCTGATGCAAATGAATCAGCAATTGAAACTTTAGAAATGGCGTACGAATCAATGGCGCAGGTTTCTAGTTAGTAATCAGTTAATTCATTTTACTCAAATAGAATTTTCAATATTAAATAAGTTACCACTATATAATATACTTATAGTGGTAACTTTTTTTTGATTTTAATTAAGTTTAGATGCTACGTACCGAACCATTGTTAAATTATCGATTTTCATTAACTGTTACACCTTTTATGAGTGATACAGACTGTGGTTTTATGGAAGTTAGTGGATTTAGCTCCAAATTAAATGGAGATAAGTATAAAGAAGGTGGAACCAATACCTATGATATATTTTTACCAACCGGTATTGAATGGGGCAATTTAGTTGCAAAAAGGGGGGTGGTAAGAGGTTCTTCAATGATTGAATGGATTAAAATGTCCCTCACCACATTTACTTTTGAACCTTTGCCTATTATTGTTACACTTTGGGGAGATAATCGAAAACCTGATGTCGTTTGGACTTTTTTAAATGCCTATCCAGTTTCACTAAGTACCTCTAATCTTGATTCTGGTTCTAAAGGTAGTGCTGAAGTTTTAGTAGATACTATTGAATTTAGACATGAAGGGTGTTCGAGGAAAGACCCATGATTTTATTTTAATGTAATTTTTTTAAAAAATTTTCTTATATAATATTTATGCCAATAGAAATTCGTGAATTAGTGATTAGAGCAACTGTTGATCAAAAAAAATCAAATGATAATATTGTGAATGTAGAAGAGCATATGAATAAAATTAAGTTAGAAATTATGAATGATCTTTCTTATAAGATGAAAAGTCTTATAAAGGAATTTATATATAAACGTTGATTATATGGCCTTAGTAAAATTGTGTTTCAGCACCCATACAGAAGATAGTTGTTCTATTACCAACTTAAAGGATATGTTTTATGTATGGCTTAATCCAAGTAATTATTCAAGATCTTTTTCGAATGATTGGTCTCCGATGAAAATTGGTGGATCTCCTGGAGAAACATTACATTTTAATGGAAATAGTGAAACTTTAACCTTATCAGAATTAATAGTTGATAACACATTGATTACACCTCAATGGGCTACTCGAGATGTAGCAAAATATTGTGAAGATTTAAAAGAAGGACTTCAAGGTTATTATGGAACAGAACATAGACCACTTTTTACAAAAGTAACCTGGGGAACCCTTGTTTTTTCAGGTGTTTGTGAAAGTGTTTCGATTGATTATAATTTGTTTGATACTTTTGGATCCCCATTGCGTGCTAAAATTTCTGTCAAACTAAAAAAAACTGCTAATCGCAAAACTGTTGCAGCAGAAGCTGGTATGTCTTCACCAGACCTTACCCATGCTAGACCAGTAAGAGCTGGGGATAATTTAGCCATGATGTCTAATAATATTTATAAGGATAGTTCCTATTATTTGGAATTGGCTAGGATCAATAATTTGAATAGTGTATTTGATATAAAGCCAGGTGATCAAATTTTGTTTCCTCCTATAAAAAAATAGATTATGGCTGTTATTCCTGGAAATGATATTGTAGTTGGAAGTATTCGGACAACTGTAAAAATAAATGGTTCACCTTTATCAGATTCATATGGTGTAGGTGATATAAATGTTTTTCATTCTATTAATCAGATTTCATATGCTGAATTGAGTTTTTATGGTGAAGATCCTTCTTCTGCTACTTTGCCCTCTCAAGATGGAACCACATTTAATCCTGGTAATCCAATCACTGTGTCAGTAGCCTATGACAGTAATGCTGAAGTGACTATTTTTGATGGAATTATTGTTCAACAAGGAATTGAAATTGCCGAGAAATCTCCTCTAAAAATAAATTTACTTTGTAAACATAAATTAGTTACTGCTACCTATAATAGAAAAGAAGAAGAGTACCATGATAAAACCGATAGTAGCATTATGCAAACCATTCTGTCAGATTATGGGGTAACAGCTTCAGTTGACAGTACTAGTATTACTTATGAAATTCTTCTTCAAAAACTTGCCTCCGATTGGGATTTTGTATGCTCAAGAGCTCAATATAATGGGTTTTTAATAACGATGGATGGCACTTCAGTGAATGTTAAAAAACCAGTTTTTTCAGGTGCTTCTGTTTTAACTGTTGGTTATGGTATTTCAATCATTTCCTTTAAAGGGGATGTAAGTGCTGAAAGACAACCCCCAACTTTAGATGCTTCTGGTTGGGATATTAAAACAATGGCATTAATAAAATCTGATGCGGCTGAGCCATCCATAAATGCTCAAGGTAATTTAACTGCCAAAACGCTTTCTGGAAAATTGAGTCAAAAAAAACTTAGTCTTCTTTCTAATACTCTGATGACTACCGCAGACTTAAAAGCATGGGCTGATGGGACTTTACTCAAATTAAGACTTGCTGCTATCAAGGGTGAAGTTAAATATATTGGAAATTCAGTTGTTAAAACAGGTGATATTATAACGTTGGAAGGAGTGGGTGGGAAATTTAATGGAAGTGCATTTGTTTCATCAGTTACTCATAAAATCAAACCAAAATCTGCCTGGGAAACCACCGTTAAATTTGGTTTAGATGATGAATTTGTTCATGAAAAAATAAATTTAAATTATCCTTCTGCAACTGGTCAATTACCTGCAATAGCTGGTTTGCAAATTGGGAAAGTGAAACAACTGTCCAAAGATCCTCAATCATTAAATCGTATTTTAGTTATTTTACAAACCAATGCGACTACCAAAACGGGTGTTTGGGCTAGATATGCTAATTTTTATGCAACAGCTACCGCAGGATCTACTTTTTTACCAGAAGTAGACGATGAAGTGGTGGTAGGTTTTTTGGAAAATGATCCTAGAAATCCAATTATTTTAGGCTCACTTTATGGCAAAAATGCACCTGCCAATGTTCCTGCTGATGATAAAAATTTCATCAAAGAAATTCAAACCAAAGCTAAATTAAAGATCAATTTCGATGATGAGAATAAAATTATTACTATTACTACGCCGGGTAATAATTTAATTACTTTCGATGATAAAGAAAAACAGATATCTATTAAAGATCAGAATAAAAATACGCTTGTAATGAGTAGTACTGGAATTGATCTTACTAGTGATAAGGATATAAAATTAACTGCAAAAGGAAGTATTACACTTGATGCTACTAGTAAGCTTACCTTAACTGCTAAACAAGATGCAACTATTGAAGGTTTAAATGTAGCCATCACTGCAAAAGCAGGACTGACAGCTAAAGGTACCAGTCAAGCTGAATTTAGCTCTGGTGGTCAAACGGTTTTAAAAGGGGCTTTAGTAAATATAAATTAAAATTAAATTCAGTTAATTATGGGAATGCCAGCTGCTAGATTATTTGATTTACATGTTTGTACTAAGACTACAGGTCCAATTCCTCATGTAGGCGGACCAATTCTTGGCCCAGGGGCAAAAAAAACAAATATTGGAGGGATGCCTGCTGCACTAGAAGGAGATATGGCTCTTTGTATTGGCCCTCCCGATAAGCTTAAACAAGGTTCAGTAACTGTAAAAATCGAAGGAAAAAAAGCAGTAAGATTGGGTGATCAGACAGATCATAGTGGAATTGTAGCTTTTGGTTTTCCTACCGTGTTAATAGGCTAAATAGAAATTTATTTATACATTATTATGAGTACAAATGTTAAAAGCTTTTTAGGAAAAGGGTGGTCGTTTCCTCCTGTTTTTGATAAATTAAGCTTAGGTGTAAGAATGGAAGAAAATGAACAGGATATTGAGTCTAGTATTCGACTTATTATAAATACCTATCCTGGAGAAAGATTGATGCAACCTGATTTCGGCTGCAGTTTATTTAGAATGAGTTTTGAAAATGTTGATAAAGGTTCTGTTGCCCAGATAGGAGAGGTGATAAGAGTAGCACTTTTACATTTTGAGCCAAGAATTCTTTTCGAAAATGTAGAATTGGTAGAACATAAAGTAAATGAAGGTATTATCATTCTAAGATTGATTTATAAAATTATAATTACCAACACAAGATCCAATATAGTTTTTCCTTATTATATTTTAGAGGGAACTAATTTGTGATAAAAAGTTGGATAGTCAGCAGATTCAAAAATTATGAAAAGGCCAAGGTATAATTATGATGTAGCTAGTGGTTTAAGCCAATTGACTCGGAAACTTCCTGAGCAATTAAATACCTATGCTAAAATTGATGAGAAATCAGAAAGTGATTTACTAAGCTTTATTTATCGATTTTCTTCCATTGTCGATTATTATAACTTAAACAACAAAAAGGAAGGAGACTGGCAATATTTTTTTGGCTCAAATCCTCATATACTCCTTTCGATACTGGAAGATATAAATGTTTATTCTTTCAATTTCACCTTTGATAAATTAAGTGATTTCATTCGTGCCAATAATAAGGTTTCTGAGAAAGTTGAAGCGTTGGAAAAAACATTTGTTTTTTTATACCAACTTATTCTTGAAATGCATGCAACCTATGAAAGAATTTCAAAATTGGTAAATACGCTATCCGTTTTATCTGATGTAACTTGGCAGGATAATGATATCTTTTACTTATACAAGCAACTTTATATTTGGAGAGAGGATGTTCAAAAGATAGAAGGAGTTGTTTTTTCAACAAAAGAGTGGCCCCAATTAGATATTCAGCTAGAAGAAAATTTTTCACCTGACAACCTTATTTTTGAACCTGATGATGCAATTCAAGATAAAATATTAAGTGCCTTATCTAAATTAGATGTTTTTTTTGGAGATATTCAGAGTAAATATTCTTACTATTTAAGTAATGGTAAATATTTATTGAAACAAGCTATTCAAAATAAAGAGGTTTATTATGAGCCTCATTTGGGGGTTGTTAAATCTTTTCTTACTATTTATAAACATTTACAGGATAAAATAAATTTACTTCCTAAAAGACATATTGATTTTTATTACCAACAAATTTTAGGTCAGTCACCTACTCCTCAAAAAATTGATAATGTTCACTTAGTACTTTCTTTAGGAAATAGTATTGATAATTATTTGCTAAAAAAAGACACTGTTTTTATAGCTCAGTTACCCGAATTGGATGGTGACATTCTGTATAAAGCAGTTAGGAATAGTGTTCTTAATAAATCAACCATAGCTTACTTACATAATATTTTAGTTAGCGAACATCAAAGTTCTCTAATTAAAGATGATTCAAGTAATACCAAAGAAAAAACTGTTTTCACCAACTCACTTGATATTACAAAAATTCAAGCGAAGGATGATATAACTAAAAAAGGTTTTACAATTTTCGGAGAAGATCCTTTTTATGAGTCAACTGTTGAAAGTGAAATGGAGAATGCTAAGATTGGTTTTATGGCAGGATCTGAAATTTTATATCAAACCGCAGGTAAGAGAATTTTTTCTTTAGATTTTTACTTAGAAGATGATACTTTTAATTTTTTCAAGAATTATGTAAAATCTTACAGTAAGCAAATTGGAAGTAATGAAAAAGTATTACCTATTGAATTGTTTAAATCTGCTTTTAATATTTCCATCACCGTAGAAGAGGGTTGGTATGATTTGGATTATTATAGTGTAAAGTGTGATTTAGAAAATATAGACAATAGGGTAATTTCATTTAATTTTCAATTAAAAGAAGATCAACCATCTATTGGAATTTACAAACCTGAAATCCATGGTGGCCAATATCCTGCTTCCATTCCATTAGTTTATTTTGAAGTTAATCCCAATTCATTTCACAATGCCTATTCCTTTTTAAAAGGAATGATAATTAATCGAATTGGATTTAATATGACAGTTTCTGGAAATGATAAACTTATTTTATCTAATAATCTTGGTTTAATAAATGCTGATAATCCATTCACACCATTTGGGCCACAGCCCTCAGAAAATTCTTATTTAGATATTCAAAATGAAAATATATTCAATAAATTTACTACTGATTTTTCAATCCAAATAGATTGGTTTAATCTGCCAGCTAATGAAAATGGTTTTACAGAATATTTTAAAGAATATGGGGAAATTGTCGATAATGATTCTTTTATCCTGGGTATCAGTTCGATGGATATTAATAATTTTAAGCCTGTTCTAGATGATCAACAACAATATCAACTTTTTGGATCCTTGCGAAAAAATGATAAGGTAGGAATATTAAATCCTGTTTCAAAAATCAATGAGATCGATTTTGGAAAGTTGAAATTTTCAAATCCAATGTCTTTAGAAAAAGAGTCAGAGGATATCTTTTTAAATACGCAGAAAGGTATAGTTCGCTTACAATTATTAGGCCCCATTGATCCATTTGGTCACAAAAGATACGGTAAAATCTTTTCAGATACTTCTATTCATAATAGTAGAAAATTTGTTTTTAAAAAACAAATGCCAAAAGAACCATTTACCCCTTTAATAAAATCTATCAATGTTAGTTATACATTAACTTCTACCGAAATTTTTGGCAGAGGGATAATTGACGAAAAATTTGAGTCTGACATACGTTTTATACATGTACATCCTTTTGGATATGATTTAATATACCCGAACCCAAAGTCTCCAGTTTTTAAAATAATTCCTGAATTTTTATTTGAAAGGCAAAGTTATTTTGGAATCGAAAATGTTTCTCCTTTAGAGGAGGTAACTATCTATTTTGAATTGACTGATTTACATCCAACTCACACTGTTATCAAAAAACCGATCGTATCATGGAGTTACTTAGTGGAAAATAATTGGTATCCTTTAGCTGATACTCAAATTATAGAAGATACTACGGATGGGTTTTTAAAATCTGGTTTGGTTTCTATTCAGTTGCCAGTTGATGTAAGCACAAAAAATACAATTTTGCCTGCTGGAATTCATTGGTTATCTGCTCAATTAAATGGTAATGTTAATTATAAAATGAAACTTTTGCATTTGCATACTAATGCAATTGAGTTAGAAAGGGTTGATAATGGTGTTCCTTTTCATTTATCTTCCTTACCTGCTGGATCAATAAAACAAACTGAATTTCCTATTCCAGAGTTAGATACTATTTTTCAACCTTTTTCATCTTTTGGAGGTGTCATTGGAGAGGAATATGAACAATTCAATACAAGGGTAAGTGAATTACTAAGAACAAAAAACCGTTTTATTACCACTAGAGATCTAACTCAAGCAATTTTAAATCGTTTCCCTTCCTTGGTGTATGTTCAATGTATGGCCAATGGTCTTCAAACGGATTTATTATTAGAAAACATGGATATTTTAATTACTGTAGTTCCTGTTTTAAATGAAGTTTCCAATTATGATGAAGAAAAATTGCCCTATGTGGACTATGAAGAATTGACAGTTATTTCTTCTTTTATTAAAAATATATTACCCCCTTCAATAAAATTTGTTGTTACCAATCCTATTTATGAATTTATTAAGGTAAAATGTAATGTGTTATTTGTAAATTCTAGACTTAATCAAAATGTTAACACCAATATCGCTCGTTTAAATGACGATATTATAAATTTCATTTCACCTTGGTTACAAAATAGTAATGTTTCTAATTTTAAAGATAGTAGAGTTATTTACCTAAATGACATAATTAATTTTATTAAAAAAAGATCATATATAAAGTATGTTTCAGGTGTTTCACTCTTGCATTTCTACAAGAAAAAAGATCCCATTACTAATGAATTAATTAATGTTCTAGTTGATTCTACCAAGCAGTCTGAGGAAATCCTTAAAGCTAGTTTGCCAGGTGCCATTTTAGCTCCAATGTCTGAACAGTTTATACATTTACTTCCTTCAGAGATTTTTGTACCTTCCTCAAAAGCTGGAATTAGCAACTTTAAATTAGGAAAAGAATTAATACTTGCAGAAGAAGGGGCTCAAATTAATGTTGATAAAGTGGTAATAAATCAAAACAAATTACCTACTTTTACAGTAACTCTGAAATTGTAATAATGTCATTTTCAAAAAATAAAATATACGACAGGGAACATCTTAAAAACTTTTTTAAGAATGGTAGTATTCCTACAGAAAAGCATTTTTCCTACCTGATAGACTCTTTGATTAATAAGCAAGATGATGGTTTTAATAAGGACGATGACAGTGGATTAATTCTTAGCTCATCTGGCATATCAAAAAAGCTAATGACATTTTTTAAAAATGTTGATGATCTTGAACCATTTTTTCATGTTGAAGTAGATGACAAGGGCTCCTATAGTTTTAAGCTTAAACCAAATATTTCAGGTTTAGAAGATGAAGAACTAGATAAAAAATCTTTTTTCTTTCATGAGGACGGAAGCCTAGGGATTGGCAAAAGAAGAGAGGAGGGAATTAAATTGGATGTGGATGGGTTTGTTTCAATGAATGGCAGAATGGGAAGTTATCGTTCAGGATATGTACCTGCCGATGGAAAATGGCATTCAGTGATAAAGGGACTAAATAATTGTCATGCTTTTGAATTAATTGCTAGAACTGGTAAAAAAACATCGGGAAGATTTGCAATTTTGCATGCAACAGCCTTAGCAACATTTGGTAATTCAAAAAGTAAAATAAAGTATACACGTGCTCGTTATGGCTTTTTCTGGAATAACCTTTGTATTAGGTGGAAATCCTTTGGTACTTATAATTATGACTTGCAAATAAAAACTTTCCGTAATTATGGTGATGATACTCAAATCTATTACCGTATTACTAATTTGTGGGACGACGAAATGATCTTACCGGAAGAATATTTTTATTAAGTTAATTTTTGTTGATAATGGAACTGACCGATATATCTAATATTGTAGAGAAGAATGTATCAGATTTGTCGATGAATTTTGAAAAATTAAGGGAAGAGGCCCTTGAAAATGTTCAAAAATATTCAGGTGCTGAATGGACAGATTTTAATCTACATGATCCAGGCATTACAATTTTAGAAGCACTTTGCTTTGCATTAACCGATCTCTCTTTCCGAACAGGATTTTCAATTACTGATATACTTTCTGATACTAAAGGAAATGTTGATTATGATGATCAGTCGTTTCATTTACCCCCTAAAATTTTAAATACCCATCCAGTTTCAATTAATGATTATCGAAAAATTGTAATAGATCAAGTAGCAGAAGTCCAAAATATATGGATAAGTTTACCGGAAGATTTATTTGGATCAAAATCCGTTCGTGGGTTTTATAATGTGAGCTTACAATTAACAGTAAGTACTTGGCAAACTTTGTCAGAAATTGAAGATGAGCAAAAGAATAAAATTGAAAAAGAAGCAATTATTTTAAAGGTAAAAAATGTACTTTTTAAAAATAGAATGATTGGTAATGATTTCTATAATTTTAAAATTGTTGAGCCTAAGAATATTAAAATTATTGCGAAAATTTCTATTGATAACTCTGAATCATCTGAGGAAGTTTTGGCTCAAATTTTTTGGGCTATAAATAATTTCCTTAATCCTTCAGTTGAATATTTTTTACCGAATGAATTACTAGATAATAAAGTTAAAGTTGAGGATATTTTTAATGGGCCTACTTTAGTAAAAGGTATTATTAATGATGAAACTTTACGTGAGCTTCCTAAACAAATTGACCCAACAGATTTAGTTAGATTAGCTGGCAAAGTAAAGGGAGTGGTGAACGTTATAAGCCTTTCAATTAGTGATGGTACCAAAACTACTTCTGAAGAGCCTATATTTTTAAAAGAAGGTCAATTTGGTTCTATTAAACCGTTGATTGACTTTACAAGTATTGAGCTTTATAAAGAAGGGGTAGATGTAATTGTAAGAAAACAAACTTTCACTTCTAAGTATAAAAAGGTTGTTAATGAAAGTGAGAATAAATTCATAGGTTATTCTTCTGTTTTCTCAGATAAGTTTACTGGACAATATAGGGATATTTCAAATTACCATTCTATACAACATCATTTTCCGATAATTTATGGTATAGGTAATGAAGGAATTAGTAGTAATGAGACAAATGATCGAAAAGCTGCTGTAAAACAATTAAAAGCCTACCTTCTTGTATTTGAACAAATAATGGGTAATTATTTGAATCAATTATCTTCAGTAAATAAATTATTTTCTTATAAAATTGATTCAAAACACAGTCATACCTATTTCTCTCAGCCTATATTAGATGTGCCTGGTATTAATGATTTAATTAGCTTCATCAGTATGTTGTCTGTTGATAAAAATGGTTTGTTTCAGAAAAAACAATATGAGACGGCTATTGTTCAATATCAACAAACTTTAACTAAATTGATTGAGTCTGATAGTGATTATGTAGATCGTAAAAATGCATTTCTAGATCACATGTTGTCAAGATTTAATTATTCCTTGAACAGTTATCCCGTAGAATTAGCCGAGCATTATTATCAAATAAAAAATCTTCAAAAAAATGATGATGTTCTTATATGGAAATCTGAATTTCTAAAAAATATAGTCTTTTATAGTACGAATAGAGCAAGGGGTACAAATTATCATAGCAAAGATAATAATACATTTGATTTTATGCATTTGTTGTATAAAACTCTATTTATTAATAATTCACCTTATAATTCAACAATTAAATTTTTATCTAATTCGGAAGATTCGAAAATATCAATAGATAAAAATTTACCATCAGATGAAAAAGACTTTGCAGTAGAAAAAAAATTAGTATTATTAGATGAAGTTATAACCATTAGAAATCAATCTCGCAATGGAAATATTGCTTCTAATTTTGAATTAGAAGAAGGATTATTAATTTTTGAACAACAGAATGAATCAATTTTTAGAGATGCTTGTAATCATGATAATTTTAAAATAACCCCTAATGTTTATACAAATGAGGGGTATCTAATTTTATTTAATCAAATTTTAGAAAAAGAATGGATTGTTGTTGGTAAATCAAAGAGTTTATCAGAAGCTAAAAATAAAATTCAAAAAACAGTTCAATATTTTGTCAATATTTGTTTACAGTCAGAAGGAATACATATTGTGGAAAACATTTTATTGCTTCCTGATGTGACTAGTAATTCTTTTGGATTTCAGTTTAATTTAAATGACGGTTCAATTGCTATTCTAAAAAATAACAATTGGCTTTCTTTTTCTGACCGAAATAATTTGTTACGATACGTTCATGAACTAATTCAGATTAATGATCTTTCTATAAAAGAAAAATTAGTTATTTTAAATAAGTACTTTGATATATCCGGTCTGAACGGAGGCTCTGTAGATGAGGCTTCTCCTGAAATGATATCTAAGATTTATGTTCAAATTCAATCGGCGTTTAAAAATTTTTCTATCAATGATTATAAATTGATTAACGAACAAATTATTTTATTAGTACGTCTTTCAAATGGATATGAAATTGAGGAAGCTTTTTTCGATAGCCAGTTAAGCTTTTTTATTCCACAATGGCCAGCTCGTTTTCAAGATCAAAATTTCAAGAATTTCACAAATAAAATAATTTCAGAGTTTACTCCAATTCATTTAAAGATCAATATAAATTATTTATCTATTGATGAAATGATAAATTTTGAAAATATATATTTTCAATGGCTTTCAATGCTTCATGTTAGTAATGGTAATGATTTTCAAAAGATAAGTTTTGATTTAATCTCCTTAATGAACAAATCATAATGTGATTACCTCTTCAAATTCTATACAAAAATTGGTCCTTGATTTACGGGTCAATGTGGATAAATCTAATAATGATGTTTTTAATAAATTAAGCTCAGTAGCAAATCTTCAAGCTATTCCAACTATTAGTAATTATTTTGATTTTATTATTCCAAAAGATGTTGTTATAGTAATTGACCATTTGGATCTAAACTTGGGTTTAATAAAATATGAAGATTTAGATGTAATATTTAAGGAAAGATTACTTTCTGCTTTAAAAGATACCTTTAGTAAATATTTTAATGAAAGTGGTAACTATCTGACGCAATCCAATGATTTATTTACGGTTAAAGATTTACCTGATAATCAACTTGCGTTTGTAAAGTATTACCTTTTATTTGGTCGTGCTCCTTGGTGGGCTGATTCTGTTTCTGTCAACTTTAATGATTCTATCTTACAAGTTATTAATCATTCACCTTCTGAATTCCGAAAATTACTCTATGAAATTGGTAGAGATGAATCTGTAAGAAAAAGACTTGCCTTTTCATTAGACGAACAAATAATTAAGAAAGTTGTCCATGTTTTGGAACCTTCTCAGTCTGAATATATTTTTCAATATCATTCTACTATTGCTAAGTTGAATAAGGCTAAGCAAACCGTTAAAACAGAAGAAAAAGTTTTTAAGCGTTCTTTGTGGTATGTAATTTTAACGTATATAATTTACAACAGGGGAGGTGTTTTTAATCGTAGAGAATTTTTAAAGCAGAATTTATATAACGTATCTACCCTTTATAATGTAAAATATAGTGAACTGATTTCTTTGTTTTACAAAGGATTAAAGGAAAACCAAACTGATAAAAAGTTAGGTATTCTATCGAATTTATTTGATGATATATTTTACTTAGCCCAAGAATTGAAAAATATAGAATTAAACGTTAAACCAGCATCCAAAAAAAATGAAAAAAATAAATTAAAAAATGAAGAAGGCTTCGAAGAGCAATTAGCTGTTTTACATTATTATCTTGAGAGAGGTTCATTTTCAGTTACATTATTTCATTATTCTCGAAATGATATAATTTCTATGTTGGACTTCCTTATAAATTATCATTCAGAATTATTTATTCGTTATTTAAAATCTGCGAATTTAAATAATCAAATGATTGATAGATTATTTAATCTTCTCCCAGCTCCACAATTTAATAAGTTGATAAATTTAATAACTCCCACTAGCTTAGGGATAAGAATTGTTGACTTTCAAAAATCAATTATTTTATTTTTAATTAATAGTAAATTAAGTACTCAGATAATCATTAACGATGATTTTAAAAAATCAATTCTGACATTTATAGTTAAAAATAATTACTCAATTACATTTCCTGAATTAA
>Ga0209443_1001264_pt1 | contig 16154 bp, 12 predicted proteins | sample LauGreBMM110DCMD_2_FD_187571 | JGI IMG/M metagenome (GOLD analysis project Ga0209443, IMG submission 187571) | Freshwater lake microbial communities from Lake Michigan, USA - Su13.BD.MM110.DCMD (SPAdes) (version 2) | ecosystem: Environmental > Aquatic > Freshwater > Lake | place: Lake Michigan... | reverse complement strand
TGTCATGCTTGGCGTGTCAGAAAATTGAAAAATAGGCCCTAGTTTGACACATCTTCATAGTGCAGACTGACGCCCAGCTGAAGTACACATGACCTGACGGAAACTTCGGCGGTTCCGGCGTACAACCTCTATCTGGTCGGCTTTAAAGACCGTGCCGGTCGCTCGATTGCCAACGATGTTACTGACGAGTGGGTGCAGCCTGCCTTTGAGCAGATGTATCGGGTACTCAAGCCCAATACGCTAGCGGTGAGTTTCTACGGCTGGAACCGGGTCGATACCTTTATGGCGGCGTGGGAGCAGGCAGGCTTTCGGGTTGTGGGGCATCTGGTATTCACCAAGTCCTATTCGTCCAAGGCGGCGTTTGTCGGTTATCGCCATGAGTGCGCCTACCTGCTCGCCAAGGGGCGGCCCCAGGTGCCTGGTCAGCCGTTACCGGATGTGCTGCCCTGGGCGTACTCAGGCAATCGCCATCACCCGACCGAAAAGCCCGTGGGCTCATTACAGCCGCTGATTGAGTCGTTTACCCGTCCGGGGGACATTGTGCTCGACCCGTTTGCAGGCTCGGGGTCTACGTGTGTAGCGGCGGCCAAGTGCGGGCGGCGCTATATCGGGATTGAGCTGTTGCCGCAATACCATCAGGCTGGGGTTAACCGGCTTAACCAATTCACAGGCCAGCGGGCCGCATAAGGGGAGGGGAGACCATGTTGTCACTGGAAACCCGGTTAGGGACCATGGCCCAGCAGGGAGTTATGGTCATTTCTGGTGTATGGAGGGATAGAGGAGGTGGCGTATCCTGCTGATTGATTCCAGCAAGAATCTCAATCAACAGAGGTGATACGCCATGACCAATTCTACCCTCAGAGCTCTGCCACAACCAAAGGCTGAGTCAACAGATCCGCTCACGGACTTGCTGCGTGCCGGTGCCAGAGACCTGATTGCCCAAGCGGTGGAAGCAGAGCTCCAAGCCCTGCTCGAGCACCACGGTCAGCTCAAGCTCCCCGATGGCCGCCAAGCGGTGGTGCGCAACGGATTTTTGCCTAAACGCACTATCCAGACCGGGATCGGCGATGTCGAGATCAAGGTGCCCAAGGTGCGCGACAGAAGCGGCTCAGGTATCTGCTTCAACAGCTCGCTGCTACCGCCCTATCTCAAGCGTTCCAGCAGTATAGAAGAGCTGCTGCCCTGGCTGTACCTCAGGGGAATTTCCACCGGGGACTATCAGGAGGCGCTGGGCGCGTTGCTCGGTGAGCAGGCCAAGGGGCTGTCGGCCAATACCATCAGCCGCCTGAAACAGCACTGGGGTGATGAGCATCGGGAGTGGAGCCAGCGGGACCTGAGCCTGAAGCGGTATGTGTACTTTTGGGCTGACGGGATATACAGCAACGTGCGTATGGGTGAGCGGCTCTGCTTGCTGGTGCTCATCGGCGTGACGGAGCATGGCCATAAGGAACTGGTGGCGGTCGAGGATGGCCTGAGGGAGTCGGAAGCCAGCTGGACAGAGCTCTTGATGGGGCTGCGAGCCAGAGGACTGGACAAGGGCCCCAAGCTTGCCGTTGGTGATGGTGCGCTGGGTTTTTGGCGAGCGCTGGCCAAGTGCTACCCGGACACGGTCCATCAACGGTGCTGGGTGCACAAGACAGCAAACGTGCTGGCTGCGTTGCCCAAATCAGTGCATCCCAAGGTCAAGGATGCGTTGCATGAAATCTGGATGGCCGAGACAAGGGATGAGGCTCACACGGCGTTTGACCGTATCCTGGTGCGCTTTGAAGCGAAGTACCCGAAGGCGATGGAGAAGCTGACGAAAGACCGGGAGGAGCTGCTGGCGTTCTATGATTTTCCGGCGGAGCACTGGGTGCATATCCGGACGACGAACCCGATAGAGTCGACATTTTCGACGGTCAGGCTACGAAGCAAGAGCGCGCGGAGCTGCGGGTCTCGGGAGACCACGCTGGCAATGGTTTACAAGCTGCTTGAAGTGGCGCAGAAGAAGTGGAAGCGGCTCAAGGGATTTGCGCTGCTGACGTTGGTAGTGAACAACGTGAAATTCAAGGACGGAGTACAGGTGCAGAATGAGTCAGACAGGAACGCCGCCTGACCTCATACACCACATTTGACAATAACTCTATGGACACAATATCGTGGTGTAATCCATAGCACCGTGCAGTACATGGATAATCACGACATGTTCGGCTTCTATACGATAAAATATCAGATAGTTTTCATGTACCCGTCGGCGAACACCATTGTGCTCGTAGCGGGACACCAGAGGAAACGCCAAGTACAAACTCGCCAGGCTCATGCACTTGTCGCGCAATTCGAGTACGAAGGACAGTGCCCGGCGAGGGTTATCCAGAGCGATGTAATCGCCTATTCGTTCGAGGTCAGCTTCAGCTTCGTTGGTAAGCATAACTTTCATGCCGTCTTGTCAACCATCCTGTCATATTTAGCGGCCAGTCGGTCAAATACAGCTCCTGCGGGCATAGTGCGCCCCTCGTCGGCATCGGCCAGTCCACGGGCAATTGAAGCATCAAGTGCCGCCAGGCGGGTCTCCCTGTCCTGGATAAGTCGCACTCCTTCGCGCAGCACCTCGCTTTTTGAACCGTAACGACCAGATTCAATCAGCTGCGCCACATAGCCTTCAAGACTCTTCCCCAAGTCTGCACTAATCATACTCTTGCCCTCCACCAGGAAATGATGAAACAAGGATAGCTCCGTTATCAACTATTATCAAAATCCATGGCGTTTTTTGTCTCACGGAGCCTGATCTGTAGAATCAGTAATGTGGCTCGGAATCAGCTAATGTGGTTTCGTTCTCAGATAAAGTGATTTGAAGCGGTGTTTCATTCTCACGTAATGTGGTTTGAAAAGGGGCATTTATTGCGCGTCGGGACGATCATCATTGTGCGTCACTACAATTAGCGAACGAGAACCTCACGGCGTCTTTCATCAGGGTCTGGCATGAAAAAATGCCGAAATGACCGTTTATACAGGGCGGGATTATACTGTACGGAAAATAACCATAAATGATTTTATAGCCAAAAAATAATAATAAATTCCCAGCGAAACACTAATCGTCTAATGCGTAATTGAGTGAAAATCAGCCAGTCATGAGGATTTTTCATGTTTGTTAAGATATTTAACAAAGTATAATCCCGCCCTGACCGTTTATAGTACCGCAGTCTTACCCCTTACATATTGGCCAAAGCAGCAGTGACAACAAATCACATTTCCGGCGTTGACCTGCCGGGGAAGCCCTTATAGTACGATTTTTTCCGTTTCGTGAGCTGACCCCATCAAGACCAAAAACATGATGGTGCTCGGCGACATCGCCGTGGTGATTGTGTTCCTCAACATCGCCTTCGGTCTCACCGTCTAAGGAGCGCGTCATGTCTTCGGAAAACGACCTACAACGCTACCGCTTTCCGAAAACGCTGACCTGCTACCCGACATCCCCAATAACCAACAAAAAATAAACAAAATCATACAATATCACGCCATCATATTTCGACTATATTTATTGCACATACGTCAAATGATGATATAGGTGTCTCATGAAGATTTTCATATTGATTGCCATTTTTTCTTGTAGCACTGCCAATTGTAAGGAGGCACAAAGCACCATCAATGTAGAAATAAGTTGCGAGGTAAGGAGAGAGATGATTTTCACTATCGATCTAAATAAAGAAATAACCTACTTTGATGGGGCGAAAGTTGCACATTTCAATATGAAGGAGTACGCATCAAAGAGCGTCTATTTTAACGCAAACAACAAGATCATTGTTTTTTATCCCAAATGGGGCGAAGCCTCCAATCCTAGCCTCACCAAAACCTGAATAAGTTCGGCATGACACTCCATAAAACACCGCACTGCCACAGTTATTTTGTTATGCATGCAATGTTATATTTATCTGAGGAACTGGCTCGTTTTGCCAATATGCCTTCACCCATCCTGGATAGCACGATAGTCTCATTCAACCAATATGATGACTTGAAACCAATCTTAGTTTGAAATTCAGGAGACTGCAATATTTTGGTGTATTCTAATTGTGACGCTATACGCCCACCGACTGTCGAGCAAAACCCAACCCCATCCTCAAAAGACAATCGTTTAAAAACGTTGCCCTGGTCAAGATACGTATCCACCCCCCCCTCCACTGTAGATATTGGCAAGCTAAATGTTATATTTGATATGGTGTATTTTTGACTCTCTGTCTGTTGCCTGAGGCTCCGCGGCATTGCCAGCGCCTTAGGTGGGGGGGCGATTTTGTTAACTGCCCTGGCGCTAACAGGAAGGTATAGTTGACTATCTTCACCAATACGACGAACAACCGATGCTGAACCGGTACGATTCTTGACATAAAAAGAATGAACACCAGAATCCAGGGTTGCGCTTATCTGTTTTCCGGTACCATAAGACTTGCCATCAATGAAATACTCTACAGCGTCATTTGAGTGCAGTGTAACCAAGAATCGGGATAATTCCAGTAAGTCGTTTACATAGGCCAGCATACTGTCACTAAACGCCTGTTTGTAGCCAAAACTAACTGTGTACTTAACCTCACCATCGAGGCTCATGGTTGCATCAATTATTTTATAGTTAGATATATTTTTCACCTCCCATATCTTATCCACACCGTCACTTGCCTGAGCAATAATATCAGCCTTGCGCCTTGGTTCACTTAAGCACTGATTGAGGTTTTTTTGAGGTGAACACTGAAAAAAGCCTTGAGATACCAGATTTTTTTTATCACCTGACTCCGTGCGCAATCGAGAAACAATTGTATCGCGCAAAGAAATTTTATTCTTGCGTAGCTGCTCATTTTGAACGGCAAGCTGCCTGGATTTGACACGCAACTCACGCAGCGTATCCGAAAGAGTATCTTCTTGATACGCCCAATCCTCTTTGATGGACTTGATTTTTTTTGCGAGGCGACCCATTTCAAGTAACAGTGACCTGTCCTCCCCCCCTTCTTCGATAGCGTTAACCAGTTGGGAGCCCGCCGCCCTCACCTCTGTCGTCAACGCAGAAAGCGAACGCTTGGCATCTTCCTTTTGTGCATCTTGTAAATAAATATCCTCACTTAAAGATTGAACATCCCTGTTCAATCCGACAACAATAGGGTTGTTTACCAATTTTGAAATATCTTGCCGCTCTTTTTCGGTCAGGACCATTTCATTTGCTTTAACATGTACAGACCGAAAAAGGCAAGATGAAATAAAGAAAAGACAGACAACCCTTCCCACTATCTGCATGACCTCAATGTTTTGATATACTCCCCTCTCCCCACAAGGAGCTCGTTGGTGTGCTGCAACGAAGGGATGGCCAAGCTTTTCCCTGGTCCAACCAGCCAGCTTCGCCCTATCGATTTGCCACATTCGGTATTCTCCATAAGAACAACATACCCATTACTGTTATTTTTAAAGCGGGAGCCAACAAGGGTGTGCTTCATTGAGAATTGGTCAGGCGGAATAACAACCAGCATGGTCACCCCCTCCTGATATCGCTTGGTTGCCCCGGATATCAATGATACCTCAAAATAACGCTCCTTTGCATTAGCCCCTCCAAGCCATGTCAGCACTACCCCCTTATCCTGAGGGGATAATCTGGCCTTTAATGCCGTCGGGTTGGTCGCTATCACGTGTCGCTGAGCGCCGGGAAAATCCACCTCGGAAACGGATATCGTCATCGTTTTATCAATGCCGGGGGCTTTTACCAACTGCTCCCGTTGCGAGGCAGGCCAATCCAGCAAGGGAGGCAACGAGATGGCGTACGCAACGGATGATATAAATAACAAAAGAAAAGCAAGGGGGTACCCCCCCTTGCGCATAACAAATGTATACAACATGCCCATTACTCCATAGATACGCGAGCGGTCAGGCGCCCCGTCGCCTGTGCTGCTCCAGACCATGTCTTTCCATCCACTGTTTCTTCGGACACAGGGTCATTCATCGTAGCAATCGCGGACAGGGTCGTCGTGTATTGATTAGGGCCAATGGTCGTCCACCCTTTACCAGACGAAGGCAGGGTCAGCTCCAACGAGACATTATCGGCACAATTTATTGCTTGCGAGTTACCCTCTTTTTGCTCCAGTTTCAGTGGCACCGCAACCTGTCCCATATTGGATGTCAGCGTGCAGTATGACTGACCACTCAGCTGCTCGGGAGCAATACCACTCAACGTCACCTGCAACTTCAGGGCTAAGGCAGCGCGTTGTAGCAAGTGCATGGCTACCACCCCCTTGGTTGCACCCTTACTGGTCGGAGTCGGGGTGGAGGTCTGCAGGGATAGGCCATATATGAGCTCTAACGGCTTGCCACCGATCACCCCTTGCTCCGGTTTGGGCTCACTGGTGAACTCAAGCATTGGCATGGGCGAAGGCATAATGGTCAACTCGGTAGACTCAGCTCGACCTTCATCACTATAGGTCTCGCCAGGGTTGGCAGATATAATAAAAGTCTCCTTCTCAACATCCCCATCCACCTCAGCAGTCAGAGGAAAGGTAATTTCATTGGCACTATCATCAAGAAGCACCTTCCAAGACAAGCCATCGGCTCCCGAGCTTACAACGTGCCCTCCAGTCATAGCCCCTAGCAATATGTCTTCCTTCACAATCGTGTGAGAAAGATCAGCTGTGGGCTTAATACTCATCCACAAAGAACGCTGAGTCGGAAGCATGCTCTCCAAAGCTAAGGTTACATCCATTACACCCCCTTCAGTGACTAAAGCTGGATCCGCAGTGATTCTTGTCACTCCGCCGTTGGGATGAAGCGTCACATTGCCCGGGGGGATACTTGCATCAGCCGTCGTTACCATAGCGCTGAAATTTAATTGGCGTTGCTGGCCTAGTTTTGGCGTCCAGCGCAAGAATAACTCTGTTGCATCTAAAGGGATATGAGTGCTTTGAAGGTTTGGATCCGAGGTGTCAAGCGCCTCACAGTTATACGAACTAAAGCACAGCGAGACATCATCAAATCCTTGGGCTACCTCGCCGGTTAAAAGAACTAACACGGATTGCCCCTGGATTAAATCTGAGGTCGTAAGATGGATAGTTTGATTAACAGGTTTGTCATACACCTCAATACTGTCCACTTTGGAAACCCATTCCATCTGATTGATGAAAAGCGAACCACTCTGAGCTGTAAGGGTATTCTCGCGTTCCCCTGCATTAATTTGAATAATGAATTCAGTGGCGTCTCCCAAGCCAGCGTCAAGGGTCGAAACTATAAACGAAAATGTTTTTCCAACTTTGGATATTTCGACAGGAAGGCCTCCGTTTATAAGAAGAAATTTATCCACCCCATCTACACTTTCTACAAATCTGTTAGCCAGTGCCATGCTGGATAGTGGCTTAATAAATACCTTGTCTCCAATATTTGCATCTTTAGTCAGCGTAACGGTGACCTTGGCGTCTTCTTTTTCCGTTACAAGGTAGGGCACGAATGATACCGACTCAACCTCAAAATTTGAGGGTTCTGCTTTACCAACCATCACACTCTCAAGAATGGAGTCTGAAAAATCCGACGTAAGGCTAAACTCCATATTCAGGGTGCCTTTCTTGCCATCCAGAGGATAAACTTCCAAATTGGCCGATATGCCACTATGGGGAGCAATAGTAACATCACCTGATAATTCCATCCTGCCTTCAATGCTCCCACTCCATGTTGATCTTTCATCAACAAAATCAGAAATATCTCCCAACACTCTATAATAAACAGTTTGAGATGTGTCACTTGTTCCTTCTGATCTTATCTCAACACGAGATTCATAATCGCCAGCAACTGACGAGGATTTTAGCGTTAACTGTGATGGTTCCGTTGTACCAACCATCACTCTCTCAAGAATGGACTCTGAAAAATCCGACGTAAGGCTAAACTCTATATTCAGGGTGCCTTTCTTGCCAGACAGAGGATAAACTTCCAAATTGGCCGATATGCCACTATGGGGATCAATAGTAACATTACCTGATGATTCCATCCTGCCTTCAATGCTCCCACTCCATGTTGATCTTCCCATATCAACAAAATCAGAAAAATCTCCCAACACTCTATAATAAACAGTTTGAGATGTTTCAGTTATTCCTTCAGAAATTACTCTAACAAAAGATGAATTAACGCCAGCAACTGACGAGGATTTTAGGACTAGGTCATGTCCAGTTCCCGTGCCGTCAAAGAAACCATAAGCATAGGACATAAGCCCATCCGTTCTATGGTTCAGAAGGATGAGGGCGCGAGTATTTTGCGTTGGTATAAACTCAATCGTGTGAGTACCAGCTTTAATAGCGCCAGTGTCAATAAAAGAAGTGTTAAGGTAGTAACGAACCCCATCCAACTTATAATCTCTAATGCCTGTATCCGTCAATAACCAAAGATGGTCAAAACGTGAGACATCTTCATCAACATCAAACGTGCCATAATTATACACCCCCAGCACGGGTTTTTTCGGTACACGGATGTTCGAAATGTAGTTTTTCGCTGCCTTATTGTTAGGCCCCAAAAGAAAAGGAGTGCCAAAATCATCTCCAGGCAATACATTTACCTTTACGCCGTCCACGAATAGCTTGATGTTTCCATAACCATCTTTATCTGATGCATCATGTGACGAAATTTTAATTTTATATATCCCAGCCAAATCACTAATGGTTCCTCCAATTCTAGAGAGTTTTTTTACATCCTCGGGATACAGCCAATAATCTAGCAATTCGTTCCCGTGGAACGCGTCACTGTACATACCACTTTCAACTGTAAGTGAATTTACTGTCCCATCCAAAAGAATGGTCATCGTTGCTGGATGTGCGTACATTTCAGGCTGTAGAGATAAAATAGAATACCGAGCTCCCCACCCCCGCAAACTCAAGTCAATTACTCCCAAATTGCTCATCACATGGATGCCTGCGCCAGTTGATGGCGCCACAATGGCCCGACCACTGGCCGAGCTAGCAAACGGCTCGCATTTTTTCTCGGCGCACACTTTCAACTCCGACAAGTCTACATCAACAGGCAACTGAGCGCTCACCTCGCGAACGATGTTGATGCTACGCGATGCCTGCGCAGAGCGCACATCTCTCAAGGTGATGGTGCCCACATTAATCATTCTGATGAGATGAGTCGCATTGGGTACCTTTTTATTGACTATCACCGCCATCTCGTGCGCATCTCCGAGCTTGCTGCTGGCCAGCTCATGTAATTGCTGAGGGGTGATCTGCGGTAGGTCACGCCCTAATACGTGAACAATTTGCCTGCGTGTGACCTCGTCATGTACGGTCAGGTAGCGTATATCTGGACTCATGGACTGTCCCCTAGGAGTGGTCGATATCGGTAACGCCCAGCGCAGGGCAGGGATGCTGCGCGAGGTGACCTCTCCCGTTACCGCAACGGGACTTAGTGTGCGTTGCCTATCTTTTTCCTTGTTGAACGCTGTTGTCTCACTGGGCACAAACAACGCCAACGTTTTGGCATTGGCCAGGGTGGCCAGCGGCACGTTTTTGCCTAGTGGGTAGGCCTTGTCATCTATCAGATAGCGCCCCTTGGCCTGACTAGCGTAATCGAGTTTGGCGGTGAGCCTGAACTGCAAATCGCCCCACTGACGCAGCATTTTGCTGGGCGCCAGCTCGCGCAGCGGACAGCGCATGCCGTCTACCCCGTCGATGGTCACGGGGGTGCAGACTTGGCTGACCGGCGCGCGCAGGGTTAAGGCACTGCGGGTGATGGCGTTGATATTAAAGGTCGCACTGTGGCCGGAGGCTTGGGCCACGTCCATCTTCAGCGCGAGTGAGCCACCCACCTTGGCCAGTGACTCAGCCGCCTTGGGCGTCAAGACCGGGTTAACGAAGCCATCTTGCGGCGCCATGCGACCTCGCTGCACCTGCCCTTGCGCATTAGCAAAGCCTTGCGTGATACCCACCGGCCTCAGATTACGCGGCTGCGCTTGACTGACATCCTTGCTTACCTGCCATATCACTGGCTGTGCCGGGTCTGTCAGTGACCCATAGAGCCCAGCGCCATAGCTACGGCCAGTGGAGGCCAAATAGCGGCTTTGGGTCACTTCGTCGTGTAATACAGTGAGCGCCAGTTGCTCTTTCACCTCAGCCGTCGGGGCAGACCCTTTGGGCATCATTGGGATGGTGGCCCGGTCTCCCATGCGTCCGCGACTGCGGGAAGAAAACTCCCCGCTCACTGCGCGCAGGGAGGTCAGCGCTACAACGGCATCGCCAGGTACAAATAGCGCAATACTGCCACCTTGAGTAAAGGCATCCAGCGCAACGGGGTTGCCCAGCTCGACCCAGCCACTATGCCCGACTTGATAGCGAGACTGGTTTTGTATTGCGTAGGGAAGGCGCGCAGACAACCTGAAATGGATGTCATTGCTTTTCAGGGTTTGGGCATTAACTTCAATGCGCCGCAATTCACACGATTGCCCCTGCACCCCTTTGACTACTGCAGGTTGGCAACGCTGCAATGCTGGCAGCAGGGTAATGCCTCCTACTTTGCGGGCATTGAGTTGATACTTCCGCTTGGCGCCCGATACCATCAGGGCGTCAGCGGTTAAGAGTTGTTGCACCCCGGTCGCACTTTGCTGAAACTGCTGCGCCGCCTGAGCGCTAAAGGGAATGGCGGGCTTGTTGCCCTGCAAGGTAAACACCTCAAACATGCCGGGCGGGGTGGTTTGCGCCACGCTGGTGACATCATCGGTCGGGGCGCGATACAAGTTCAGGTACCAGGCCGCCTGATTGGGCCCGCGGGGCGGCCAGGAGCCAAACACCGACTGCTCACGGGAGCGATTGAGGGTGGTGATGTAGGTGGTGTTGGTCGGGCGGTCTTCGACGGTCAGGATATTGGCCCTGCCATTCACCACCTCGCTGCCCGCGTGCTTGCGGCCAATCGGGATAACAAATTTATCCCCAAAACGTTGGCGGCTGGTAGAAAAAAACACCGCCTCCAGTCGCTGCACGGTAGTGGGGTCAGCTTGAGGGCCCGATTTGCTGGGGTAAAACACCTCGATGGATTGCGCCCCGCGAAAATCAGCCAACGCCATGGTCTCTCGCAGTGCCTTCCACGCAGGGCCCACACGATACATCACCCCTTCCGGAGCCTTAACGGCTTGCACCGTAAACTGAATATCGCCGGCAGAGACTGCTTCATGACTCCCTTCCAGGTAGCGGACGGTGCAGACTCGCCCTTGGCGTCCATTCACAGTGTCAGTGCGACATTGCTGTCCCGGCACCTTGCGCAAGGTCAATGACGCCCGCTTCACTACCGTCGTCTTCAGGGTGCGGGAACCGTGCTCGCCAAGCTGCTCCACCAACTGCAGCGACTCTTGCCCAGATAGCCCCATTGAGCTCAACTGATTAAAGGCGGCGTCGGTAAATACGCCGTTGACGTATGCCCCGGGGGATTGCATGCCATTTGCTTGTTTGATTTCTGCCCCCCGGATATCGGTGACGCCCCGAAACACCTCCGCAGGCTGCAAAGATACCAACTGGGTCACCTCTGGCTGTTCTTTGTGGGTAAACCACGTTGCCAGCCGTTTGTTTTGTGCAGATAAACGCTCAACACCAAAAATGGCCTGCGGCCATGACTTGGCGACACGTCCGCCAGCCCTATCTAGGGTGGTGACGTAGCGCGCCCCCATCGCCTCATCGGAAATCAGCATCACGCCAAGCTGACTGCGCACTGTTTGCTGGATGGGTAACATCGGGGTAATGGGAGAGATATCCCCCAAAGGGGCCGCCTGTGCTACAAACGCCTGCACAGCCACCACGAACGATAAGGCAAAGGTTGCTTTCATTATCTTTATCACTGCACGTAATCCATTCTATGTTTATTAAAACAATGGGTTAATGATATACACATCCGATTTATGCGGCGACCAAACCAAATCCTTTAGCCGCACCACGCCGCCCGCCGCATGTTCAATGGCCATGGCAACCTTAAACTCCCCCGTCCTGTCAGATGACACCAGCACCTCGGGGATAGACGCATCCACATCGATAGAGAACCCGCCCTGCTCATCGGTAATGGTTTCACCGATGTGATTCTTAACCGACGCGTTGGCAATGGCTGCGCCCGATTCATCCACCAGGCGACCAAACACGGTCACCATCTGTTTCACCGTCGGCTTAAGGGTGGATATATTGCCAGGGTAAAGCGTGTAGCCCTCATCCTCTGTGAAGATGTCATAAGAGGCCTGTGCGTCACTGCCCACCTGCACCATGACATCATGCTCCTCGTAAGGAGAGGCGGAGACAAAGTTGTTGCCCGCATGCAAGGGCGTGACGGCGTTATCAACCAGCAGTTCCAACTCACCACTCTCCAGGTGGTCAGGCATCATCACCATAAACCCAGACTGGCCACCACTTTTTCCTGGTGCTATCCCATCTTTGTTGAATGCCACCAAACCTGATGTCGAGTTGGATAAATTGACGCTATTTTGCGCCAGGCTCATACCCACTGAACCGGAGCTGTAGTCGTTTTCATAATTCGCCCGAAACGAGGTCGAAGGGGAGTCGATGTGCTGCTCAACTAACTCACCTTGCGCATCGATGGAGACGTAATTGAAAAAGCCATCCAGCGCTATACCTGCAGACAATGATGCTGTTCGCACGCCATTTTGCTCAGAGACCCCCACGTCCACATTGGCACCGATGGGCATCGAGGCATTGAGCGAAACGTAGTAGTTCGTTGTTGTTTGCTCACCGAGGGCTCTATCTATGCCGGTATCAAGCGACAGGGACAACCAGTCGTTGTCCACCAATGACTGGTTGTAATCGATGTTCCAAGTGCGCTCGTCGTACTCCCTGTCTATGCTGTAGCCCAACGCCAGGCTGCCGCCAAACATTTCTTCTGGTAACGGGATCTGCAATTGCGCCTGGTCTGTGCCATACGCACTCACCGCGCCATATTCATCCTTGTCATCCTGGCCTCGCTCGGAAGTCAGCAATAAGCTCGGCCCCCAAGCTGAAGACACGTTAGCCTGATAAAATGCCCGCTTGCCCCCTTGTGCACTTTTCATCCACTGCCCTTCCAGTGACAACCACTCGGTCGGCTGCCAGCGACTGCCCAACTCCGCGACCCATGAGGTTGGACTGCGATACAGGTTGGCATCCCACGTGACTTCTCCAATGCTGGAGGCTAGGTTTACACCGCCAACAGGGGCGCGTTCTTTGTGTGGGTCTGTGTACGCGTTGCCCCACCCCTCCTCGTCTTCTCCATCATGCGAAGCAGTAGCTTGCTCATACTCTGCCTGGCCCGCCCACAACTGCCACACCCACTGCGCTCCCCCGCGTCCATTTGAGGGCTTGTTAACACGGTACGTTTGGGTGTCGCGCACCCGACCTGCAATGACGGTGTCCACTTTCACCTCGTACACGCCAGCAGGGAATGATGCCGTATCTAACGTATGGCGACCGATATTGAGTGCTGTCTGATAGATTAATCGCTCATTTTTATAAACCCGCACCTCGCCCGCTGCCGGCATCGTCACAATCATTGGAATCAACGAACTGGCTGCGTTTCGAGTTAACATCGAATCCGCAGAGTTGGTGATTGAGGCGTAGTACAGGTTGTTAACAGAGAAATTACTGATGGTACCAATGCGTTGCGGAGCCGATGTATCCAAGCCAGCTTCAACCCGTAAGCCGTTGTGGTCGCGAGCAAACACCAGACGGTCTAACTCGTGAGTTGCGGGGGTATTGGATGCAAAAGAAGAAAAGTTAGACATTTCAACGTGATTTTCTTCATAAGAAAGCACGCTGTTAAAGGAGGTGGACACATTGTAGTCAGATAAGCGGCTCACAGTTTGTCCAGAAGCGTATGCATTGACGTTGTAGTTGGTCAGCATACTGGCTTCATCTTTCACGGATGTCGGCTTGGCGTAAGAGGGCTGCGTCTCCTCGTCCAGGTCCTCATTGGAAATGGCAATTATTACCATCATCTCATCAAGATCCAGCGTCACGACAGAGCCAGTCCCCGCATTCGCACTGAGGGCGTCAACAAGTAAAAGAGGTTCTTTTTTTAACTGCTGAGTGAGTTTCTGAGAGAGTGTATGTTGATATTTTTTGTCAAAGCGAAACTCCGACATTGAGATGGTGCCAGTGCCGAGTGATTTTACCAACACCACGCCGCTCGGCTCATAATTTTCTTCTCCACCCCCAAATGAGCCAATATTAAATTGAACAGGCAATTCAAGTCCGCCCTGCAAGAAGGAGATGGCTTCTTCAGAGAAAGATGGGGCGGGGGATGAGGCGCCACCCGGCAAGTTTTGCGCGAAAGCAGTTCGCAGGGTTAGCACCACAAATACACAAACAAAAATAACGCGAAGCATGTCAACTCACTCAGGCTGAAGAATGAACGATTCCGTTTTTATCCCTTCGACTCTCCCCACGACTTCATTTTTATGGCCAAATTTCTTTAATGAGATGGTTTTATTTGGAAGTAAGGGCAAGACAAACGAAAGGTCACTCCCCTTTTCGCTTTTTCCGTGCGCGCGCACAAGCAGCGTGATATTGCCCACATTGGTTATCCCCTTTCGATTTAAAAGGTATTGCTGCCTAGGATTTTTGGGGGGAAGGGTGAGGACATACCCAACACCAATCGACGCGGTGATATGACCTTGTTTTGCCTCCTGCGCCGCATCTTTACGCGTCAAACCATTGGTTGGCATCTGCGAAAAAGCCACAGAAAAATAGCGCTCCCTATCACCGCGCTCACCATTAAAGGTAAAATTAAATTTTGCCTTGCTTTTTTTTCTAATGATTTGTTTGGATGGGGTGAAAAGTAATTCCCCCCCTTGCATTTCAATCACCTTGTTTGTTTCGGGGGATTCAATCTCTCTTACTGCAACCGAGACCAATACGTGCGTATCGTCATTGTTTTCAATGGGAACAATTGCGCCATTGTCAAGCAATGACGAAAACTGCCCTCGAATGGTGATGGCATGGCTATTGCATGAGATAAAAATGATAATTAACAACAATATACGCATACCGTCATCTCTTTGGTTTGAAAAATATCAAGGCCCGGCCGCCCAGAGGATTTTCTCTGCACCACCAACGCCCCCCGCCCCCGCCCCCGCCAAGATTGGGTTGTTGGGACGCAGAAAAAATAAAGCAAGACGAAAGTCTTGCTTTAAGTATACATGCCGGACTAGCTACTGAGCTTAGTTCGCGCTGTAGCCCACCCAATTGGTCTGCACATGCAGGCTGGCGTTATCCGAATACGTGTCATCAGTTAAGGTATCATCACCACTGGTAGACTCAAGGGAGACATAGGTGGTCGCAATAATATCGTTAGAATGGCCGCCGCTAACACCATCAAATGCACCCAGATTTGCCATGCCCAGCTCAGCTGAGGTGAGCGGCGAGACCCCGGTAAAGGGTTCCGAAGCGCTGTTTCCATGCGGCACCATAAAGGTGCCATCAGAGCCAGCTTTACTGCCCATATAGAAATCATATACAGACTTCTTATTTCCTGCCGTCAGGGCGTGGCCATTTGCAGTCACGCTCGCCAGCTTTAGCTGCAAGCCAGTGAATGCGGCGTCTGGGTTATGCAATGCAATATTCAATGCCATTGGCTCAATGGTTTTAAATTTATGGTCGACAAAATCGAAATACAGCTTCATTGGAGCACCGCCCGCGCCAACTGTTAATGTTGGTAGGTCCGAACGCTCGGCCGCAAGGCTAAAGTCGACTTTATCCGTCCTGATCTCATCGGCGTGCACAAAGAATGAAGATGCCACAACTGCAAGGCCGATAATACTTTTTTTCATATGCATAATTTACTCTACCACTGGTAAGTTTTGATTTTTAGCTCATGAGGCTTGTATGAAAAGATCATGATGCTTGTATGAAAGGCTCATTCATTTTGAATTATAGGCGGCTTCACAAAAAATGGGTATCTAAAAAATTTAAAATAGGCGTAAACAAGAACTAAACACTCGGCAGGCCCATTCCCAACTGAAATGCAACAAAGTGACCCACATGCCAGAGCGGGATAACATCCGCTCTCTGGCACAAATGGAGCTCCCTTTGTAGGTTCTGTTGCATTAAGGGAGAGGGCCCGAGAAAGTTTGCGGTGCCTATTTTTTAGGCAACCATCAGATAGAACTGCTCAGCCGGGGACAAACTGTCCCCTTCAGGATGTTGGTATTGCCCTTTACG
>Ga0209443_1001261_pt1 | contig 16163 bp, 14 predicted proteins | sample LauGreBMM110DCMD_2_FD_187571 | JGI IMG/M metagenome (GOLD analysis project Ga0209443, IMG submission 187571) | Freshwater lake microbial communities from Lake Michigan, USA - Su13.BD.MM110.DCMD (SPAdes) (version 2) | ecosystem: Environmental > Aquatic > Freshwater > Lake | place: Lake Michigan... | reverse complement strand
CTACCGCGCTGCGCTCGACCGAGTTGCCGAATTAGGAATTCGCGGCGGAATCCTTCGGGGCGGATTCAGTAGCTTCATTATTTTAGGACTTTTTGGTTCGCTCGTAGCGGTGGTTTGGAAGGGCGCAAGCCTCATCGCAACCGGAGAAATGGCCTCGGGACAGCTCTTTAGTTTTGTCATCTACTCCGGCTTTATTGGAGGTTCCGTGGGCGGACTCGCCGACGTGTACAGCCGGCTTCAGCGGGCCATGGGAGCCACCGAAGCCATCATGGCGATGCTCGATGAAGCGCCCGAGCAGGGCGGACCAGAAGACCAGGTCGCGGCCCAAACTGCCCTGAGCAGCAATCTCGAATCAGAGGCTGGCCAAAAGGATCTTTTGCCCGCATTGGAGTTCAGGGGTCTGCACTTCGCCTACCCCACTCGGCCCGACGTACCGGTGCTCCAGGGACTGAACTTAGTGGTTCAAGAAGGCCAGCAGTGCGCCTTAGTGGGCGCCAGCGGTGCAGGTAAGTCTACGTTGGTTCAGCTGCTATACCGCTTTCACGACCCCCAGCAAGGCCAGCTTTTGATCCGTGGCCGAGACGCACGGGAATGGCCGCTTCAGGAACTTAGGGGCCGCATGGCCTGGGTTCCGCAGGATGTAGCCTTGTTTGGCCGAAGCATCCTCGACAACATTCGCTATGGACGGCCCGAGGCAAGCGACGACGACGTTCGGCGCTCCGCAGAAGACGCCAATGCCTGGGAATTCATCGAGCGATTCCCCGACGGATGGAATACCCAAGTGGGTGAACGCGGTGTTCAGTTGAGTGGCGGGCAGCGCCAACGAATTGCCATAGCCAGGGCCATGCTTCGCAACCCAAAGCTTCTAGTGCTCGACGAAGCCACATCCTCGCTGGACCCCGAGAGCGAAGCATTGGTGCAGGGAGCACTCGAAAAGCTCATGCAAGGACGTACTTCACTGGTAATTGCCCACCGCCTGAGTACGGTGCGCCATGCAGACCTCATCGCCTTTTTGCACGAAGGCCAAATCGCGGAGGTAGGAAGCCACGAAGAACTCATGGCCCGAAGCAAGGGACGGTACCGCGCCTACGTCACCAAGCAGTGGAATGGCAACCTAACTTCGCGAGAATGAGCCGTTTGTTAGCCCTAATCCGCAATAAGTATGTTCTAGCCGGACTCCTTTTCTCGGTTTGGATGCTTTTTTTTGACTCCAACAACCTATTTATTCAGTACGAACTGCGTCAAGAAGTCCGCGCACTCGAAGACGGCCTGCGATACTACCGCACAGAGCTCGATAAAACCCAAAAGCGGCTTAGCGAGCTCGAGTCTGACCCCAAGCAACTCGAGAAATTTGCCCGCGAAACCTACTGGATGCACCGCCCCGGGGAAGAGGTTCTGCTGGTTGAACCCCAGGACCCAGACGACAGCGATACCCTATGATTTCAAGGATTCCGGCCCTCGCAATGCCCGAAAAAGAGTGGGTTAGCCTGCCTGATTTTGGTCCGATGGCGCCCATAGACCGGCATCTTACCGCAGACTTCGACGGGTCTGACCCTGCACAAGCCAACGCGCTCGCCCTGAATGCACTGATGGACGGAGCAAGCAGCATCCTTTTTTGGGTACACCGTGACCAGGACCTTATTGCACTTTGTGAGGACATCGACGCTTCTATTGCTCCGCTTCATTTGGTGGGCAATTTGGATTGCGAACATGCCGCCCAAGTTTTGGGTGAATCCGCACAAGGCCTCTTCAACGCAGACCCAATCGAAGATCGAGCAAGGAGCGGTACTTGGTTTACCGGGGAATGGAGCAGCGAACTTGCGCGTATTCGACGCGCTGAGGCCTGCCTTCCGATGGCCATGGCCGCGGTGGTAACTAATGCGTGCTGTGCCTCTGACCAGGGCGCTGTAGGTCAGTTAGCATGGGGGCTTGCGAGCCTTGAGGCGATGCAGCCATCTTCAGGAAGGCCGGTTGGAATGCTGCTCAATGCAACCAAAGACTACTTTGAGACCATCGCAATGACGCAGGCCGCGAGGCTGCTTTGGACTGCAAATCCACTTTGGATTGTGGGACGCGCTGCTGGTCCGAAATCGAGCAATGATGCGGCCGACTTGATTGACCTGGGTCTCGCCGCGCAAGCTCTCGCACTAGGTGGCTGCCGTGACTTATGGATTAATCCCTTAAACGACAGCAGCCAAGCAGCTGGATGGGCTCGCCATCAGGGCCTTGTTCTTTACTACGAAACGGGACTTTTCGAGCAGGACTTCCCGATGCGGGGAAGCTACCTAATTGAGGAATGGACGATGACCTTGGCCGATTCAGCCCGAGCTCAGGTCGCGGAATGGAATCGTCGGGGAGGTCTAGTGCACCTGCTTGACCAAAACCTTGACCCATGGATCTGAGGCGCCAGCCCCACGAGTTTTCTCAACCCGGCGAACCTCCGTTTTTAAGGGGTCCGTACGCATCGATGTACACGCAACGGCCATGGACTATCAGGCAGTACGCTGGCTTCAGTACCGCAGAAGAAAGCAATGCCTTTTACCGCCGTAATCTTGCAGCGGGTCAAAATGGGCTTAGTGTTGCCTTTGATTTGGCGACCCACCGCGGCTACGACAGCGATCATCCGCGGGTTCAGAGCGACGTAGGCAAGGCGGGCGTAGCCATCGACAGCGTAGAAGACATGAAGCGCCTCTTTGAGGGAATTCCGCTGGATAAAATGTCGGTTTCGATGACCATGAACGGTGCCGTACTGCCGGTCTTGGCCTTTTACATCGTGGCCGCTGAAGAACAGGGCCTTGCACTCGATGCCCTGCAGGGCACCATTCAAAATGACATTCTCAAGGAATTTATGGTGCGGAATACCTACATCTACCCGCCCGCACCAAGCCTGCGCATCATAGCCGACATTCTCGGATTCACGAGCGAACGCATGCCAAAATTCAATAGCATTTCGATCTCGGGATACCATATGCACGAGGCCGGAGCCTCTGCTGAATTGGAACTTGCCTACACGCTGGCAGACGGACTAGAATACCTGCGCACCGGAATTTCTTCGGGCCTCGACATCGACGAATTTGCTCCGCGACTCAGCTTCTTCTGGGCCATCGGGATGGACTTTGTGACCGAAGTGGCCAAGCTCCGAGCCGCCCGGGCGCTCTGGGACCGAATCGTAGCTAGCTTCCACCCCAAAAACCCCAAGAGCCGAGTCCTTAGGGCCCACTGTCAGACCTCGGGCTGGAGCCTTACCGAGCAGCAGCCTTACAACAACGTGACGCGCACTGCCATTGAAGCCATGGCCGCAGCATTGGGCGGAACCCAGTCCCTTCATACCAACGCACTCGACGAGGCTATTGCCTTGCCCACGGATTTCTCGGCTCGAATCGCCCGCGAAACGCAGATTCGCATCCAGGAACGCAGCGGAATCACCCGATTTGTGGATCCCCTTGGCGGCAGCATTGCCGTAGAGAAACGCTGCGCTGAACTGATGGAACGCGTGGAGGAGCTTCTTCAAGAAGTAGAAAAGCTCGGGGGAATGACCAAGGCCATTGAGGCAGGACTGCCCAAGCTCCGCATCGAGGAAGCTGCTGCCATCAAGCAGGCCCGCCTGGATTCGGTGCTGGACGTGCTCGTTGGCGTGAATGCCTTTAAATCCGACGACGATACCTTGCTCGAAATTCTCGAGGTTGATAATGAGGCGGTGCTGGCCAACCAGATCGAACGCCTAAAGTCCCTCAAGGCAGGCCGCGACCCCATCGCCCTTGGACTGGCCCTTGAAGCTTTAGAGTCTGCTGCGCGCACCGGCCAGGGCAACCTGCTGCTGCTGAGCATAGAAGCAGCCAGGGTTAGGGCTACCTTAGGGGAGATTTCTGACGCTCTCGAGCGCGCCTTTGGCCGCTACCAAGCTCGACTCAACATGGTCCACGGAGTTTATGCACGCGAATCCGGCTCCGACGGCAAACTGGCCGAAGTGCGGTCGCTTGCAGACCAATTTGCAGCCCGCTTCGGGCGCCGTCCCCGCCTGCTTGTGGCTAAAATGGGGCAAGACGGCCACGACCGCGGAGCTAAGGTCATTGCCACCGGCTTTGCCGACGTAGGCTTTGACATTGATTTGGGTCCGCTTTTTCAGACGCCCGAAGAGGTCGCGCAGCAGGCCCTTGAAAACGACGTGCATTGGGTTGGCGTGAGCTCACTCGCAGCGGGTCACAAGACTTTGGTTCCCCAGCTGCTGCATGCACTCGCTAAGGCAGGGCGCGGCGACATTCAGGTGGTGGTGGGCGGAGTTATTCCCCGCAAAGACTACGAATCGCTGCTCGCAGCGGGTGCCTCCGCAGTTTTTGGCCCGGGTACTCCGGTACTGGAATCTGCGGCCAGCCTGCTCAAGAAGGCGCTCGAGCTCCCAGCCGCGAACGAATCGCCGAATCCATGAACGGACCCGTTTGGACAGCAGCCGAGTGGGCAGAGGGAATTCGCCGCGGCGACCGAGCCTTCATTGGGCGGGCGCTGAGCCTGGTCGAAAGCCATTTGCCGGACGATAAAGAACGCGCCGCAGGACTCTTTGAATGCCTCGGACCGCCGCCGCAAGGAAGCTTTCGATTAGGGCTCACGGGGAATCCCGGGGCCGGCAAAAGCACGCTTACCGAAGCCTTGGGACTTCGCTGGGCGGAATCTGGAGTGAGGGTGGCCGTGCTGGCGGTGGACCCCTCCAGCAGCAAGCACCGTGGAAGCATTTTGGGAGACAAGACCCGGATGGAGGGCCTGAGTCGCCATCCCAATGCCTTCATTAGGCCTCTATCTAGCGGAGGGCAAATGGGCGGAGTGGCTGCTTCGACTCGCGCGGCAATTCAAATTCTAGAGCATGCGGGCTACCAGCGCATTGTGCTTGAAACGGTGGGAGTTGGCCAGAACGAGACCGACGCAATGAACTACGTAGACGGCCTGCTGCTGCTGGCCTTGCCCAATGCGGGCGACGAAGTACAAGGGATTAAACGCGGAATTATGGAGTGCGCCGACCTGGTGGCCGTGAATAAATGCGACGGAGCATTTGCCGCGGCCGGCCAGCAGACAGCCCAGCAGCTGAGCCAGAGCCTGGGATGGTTTTCTCGCAGCGACCAATGGATTGTTCCGGTACTGCAGGTCAGTGCTCTGGAAGGCCTTGGTTTAGACAAGCTCCTTGAGGCTTTAGACCGCTTTGAGCGCTGGACGAGAGGCACTGGCGAGATGGACCGACGGCGCGCTCAGCAGCGCACAATGGAGTGGGAGTCTGGTTGGGATGCGCATTTAAGGACCTGGGCCAGTACTGACCCAGGTATTCAGGAGGCTTATCGGGAAGCGGCCGCCGCGTTCGCGGCGGGACAGGGTGCCGCTGCGGCCTTGGCCGCAGCGTTCCGCCGCAAAAAAAACTAAAATTCTAGGCCCACCTCGGCCTTGAGGTGCACGAGGGCCGCCTGCGTGGGCAGCTGCTTCATCTCCATCGACGCCGACAAAAGAGCCATAGAAAGTTCCGCGCCGCTTGCCTGCGGATGAAGCCCCGCGGACACCGTGTTCATCAGCGAAACCATGGCCGACTTTGCGGTCGTCACGTAGTCCCAAACCTCGCTCGAGACATAGATCTGCTGGCTTAGGTTGTGCTCGTACTCGTCCCTCACGGCCTTTTGAAGAAGCATGAGGTATTCTGCGTTGGAGAGGCTGCCCGACTTAACGCGAACCAGCAGGGAGCTCGGATTGATGCGCTCCAAAAAGAGAGCCAGCCGCTCGTAGGCCTGGAACCGCAAGGGCAAAGATTGGCGCTGGTTAAGGGACCGAAGCTCCGCACGGCGACGGCGGTCTTCGTTGTCAAAAAAACTTGACATCATGAGATAGACCGCGATCAAAATGAGCAGGGACGGGAAAACAAATCGAAACGTATCTAGAAAAACCTCCATGCTTCAAATATCGGGTCGATTGGATCAATATCGTACTTTTGGCCTGTGAATTCTCGCTTGTCCAACCGCGTGAACGCAATGGCTCTACCCATGACCATTGCGATGGCTAAAAAAAGCCGCGCCCTGCAAGAACAAGGAATTGATATTATCAGCCTTAGTTTGGGAGAGCCCGACTTTGATACCCCAGAACTCGCCAAAGCGTCGGGTATTCGAGGAATCGAAGAAAATTTCTCCCACTACACGCCCGTCAGCGGCTTTAACGACGTGCGCGACGCCGTTGCACTCAAGCTGCTGCGCGACAATAATCTCACCTACCAGCGCAACCAAATTGTTTTGAGCACCGGCGCCAAGCAGTCCATCGCAAACATTATGATGGCCCTGGTGAATCCCGGAGATGAGGTGGTGGTGCCGGCACCCTATTGGGTCAGCTACAACGACTTGGCAGAGTTCTGCGGGGCAACCGTGGTAATCCCCGTTGCGGGCCGAGAGCAGGACTTTAAAATCAGCCCAACGCAGCTTCGCGCATCGTTGAGCCCCAGGACTAAGGTGCTGGTTTTTAGCAGTCCCAATAACCCCAGTGGGGCCATGTACCGCCAGGACGAGCTGGAGGCCCTAGCAAAGGTGCTTTTGGACTATCCCAACGTGGTGGTGATTGCCGACGAAATTTATGAATACCTGAACTACGGAGAGGTTCCGCACTACAGCTTTGCCCAAATCGACGGAATGTACGCGCGCACCGCAACGGTGAACGGCATGTCCAAGGGCTATGCTATGACGGGCTGGAGGCTCGGCTATATGGCCGCACCCGAGTGGTTGGCCGAAGCCTGCGACAAAATCCAGTCCCAGTTTACCAGCGGAACCAGCAGCATAACCCAACGCGCTGCCCTCGGCGCCTTACTGGCGGGACCAGAACCCATCCAGTATATGGTTAAAGCGTTTAAATCCCGCCGTGACCTCTTCCTAAAGGCCTTGAGCCATGCGCCCGGACTCGGTATTTCAATGCCTCCGGGGGCATTTTATGCCTACGTAGATGTTAGAGCCTATTTGAATGATCGCTACCCGAGCTCCAACGACCTGGTCATGTACCTGCTGGAGCATGGCGTGGCAGGCGTGCCGGGAGAAGCATTTGGAACACCCGGCTACCTGCGCTTTAGCTTTGCGGCAAGCCAATTAGACCTGGACCGCGCCGCGGAGCGAATAGTTCAAGCCCTCAACGCACTCTAAAGTGAAGTCGGAATTTCGCAACAGCGTCAATAGAATTCGCGAAGGAATTAACCTCCGGATCTACGACAGCAAGCCTTTTGTTACCAAATTTTTGAGGTTCCTGAGCGTGCCCCTATCCCTGACGGCAGTGGGAGCGCTCATTGCCTCCTACGGCTACGCCCTGAGTGACCTGCAAATGCAGTGGGTAGACTTCATTCTTAAATCCACCATTGGATTTTACATTTTTAAGTACTTCTCGGAGCTCTTCTATGACTTTAGTCCGCTCGACTACGTGCGTAAAACTCGATTTGAATTCATCCTGATGGTCTACATGCTAGTCAACATCCTAGTTATTAATTTTTTTGGCTTTGAACTCAATACCGAAATCGGCACCCTGATTGGGGTGGTTCAGCTGTCGGATCTCTTTATGTTTGCAGTTCAAGCCTACTTTCTAGTCTTTGTAGCCTTGGAACTCGGCAAGGCAAGTCGTCTGCTGCCGAAGCTTAAAATTAGCCCGCCTGCCCTACTGGTACTGAGCTTTATGATTATTGCACTCTTGGGCGCTGGCTTGCTTTCTATGCCCGAAATGTCCACGCTTCCGCAAGGACTTGGGGCAATGGATGCCTTTTTTACCAGCATTTCCGCGGTCTGCGTTACCGGACTAAGCACCTTTGACGTATCTACGGTCCTCACCCTCAAGGGTCAGATTGTTTTGCTCGTTTTAATTCAGCTGGGCGGACTCAACTTCATCACTTTTACCGCCATTTTTGCCCTTTTGGCAAACCCGGGAGTGGGTACCCGGTTCAAGAACATTTTGCGGGCCAACTACTCCGTCGACTCCCTTGAAACCAGCGTGCTGCTTACGGGCCAAATAATTCGATTCAGTTTGCTTTTTGAATTGATTTCTGCCGTTTTGCTGTTTTTCTCCTGGGGATCCAAGACTTTTTCTAGCCTTAACGAGCAGATGTTTTATTCCCTATTTCACTCCGTCAGCGCATTCAACAACGCAGGATTTTCGCTTTTTCCTGGCGGTCTCGCCGACGCATCCCTCGGAACCAACGTTCCCCTGGGACTTGTCATTGCCGCCACCATTATTTTGGGCAGTTTGGGATTTAGCCCAATATCTGAACTGTTTTCTCGTCAAGCCATTCTGCACCGACGCAGAAGGCCCTGGGTACACTTCACGGTCAATACCAAAATAGCCGTTTATGCAACCCTGGTTCTCTTGCCGGTCGGCACCTTGTTTTTTTACCTCTTAGAGTTGAATTCTGTCTTGCTGACCATGCCCTCAGGGATTGCATGGTTTCACGCGTTTTTCTCCTCCGTTACCGCGCGCACCGCAGGCTTCAATACCATCGACTTTGGCGCAGTGGGGCTGCCAACCTTGCTACTAATGATGCTTCTAATGTTCGTTGGCGGGTCATCGGGCTCTACCGCAGGCGGAGTCAAAACAAGCACGTTCACCCTGGTGTTTTTAAATGCATTAAATACCATACGAGGACGCAAAAGGGTCGAATTATTCCGTCAAACCATATCGGCTGAATTGCTTAATCTCGCACTCAGTGCCTTTTTGTTCTCCGCCTCCTCGATACTACTTGGAATCTTTATTTTAAGCATTACCGACGGCCACCTTGGCCTAGCGCGAATCGCCTTTGAAGAATTCTCCGCTTTCTGCACCGTTGGACTCTCCACGGGGATTACGCCTCAAATAAGTGACGCAGGCAAAATTGTGCTTATGGCATCGATGCTGATCGGTCGGATTGGAACCGTAACCCTCGCTTTTGCGTTGACCGTTAGGCGCAAGGATTCCCAAGAATACCGATACCCCAAAGCAAGCGTACAAATAGGCTAATGAGTGAAGTAAAACCCTACCGCCCCGAAGGCTCCAAAAAGGAACAGGTAGCAGCGATGTTTGATGCTATTTCACCGAAGTACGACGCCCTAAACCGCATTCTTTCGGCCGGAATCGATCAAAGCTGGCGGCGCAAAACCCTGCGTGAAATTCGCGGTACCGGAGCCCTTACCCTGCTCGACGTGGCCACTGGAACGGCAGACCTTGCCCTTGCCTTGGCAAAGGGCATTCCCGGGTCTAGTGTGGTTGGCGTTGATATTTCGGCGGGAATGCTTGAGGTAGGACGAAGCAAGGTCCGCGCTAAAGACCTAGAAGGTAGGGTTCGCTTAGACCTTGGAGACGGGGAGCAATTGCCCTACGACGAGTCAAGCTTTGACGGGGTCACCGTTGCCTTTGGCGTGAGAAACTTTGAAAACCTCGAACAGGGCCTGCGCGACATGCGCCGCGTACTTCAACCCGGAGGCACCCTCGCGGTACTGGAATTTTCACAACCCACCGTCTGGCCCATTCGCAGCCTCTACCTGTTTTACTTTAAAAATATTCTGCCGCGCATCGGCCGTATGGTTTCTAAAGACGCGTCGGCTTACACCTACCTCCCCAACAGCGTGCAGGCCTTTCCCTACGGCGAAGCCTTTGCGACCAAACTCCGGGAGGCTGGCTTTAGCTCGGTGCGGGTTCGTCCGCTGACTTTTGGCATTGCAAGTTTATACTTGGCCATAAAATAGAAGGCAACTCCCTGCGTTAGTAAACTATGCGACTGCTCGCCCTACTTTTCACTGCCGCATCAGTTTCGGCCTGGAGCCAGTCACTGAACCTGCCGCGCTTCGATCAAAAGCCCCTGCACTTTGGTTTTTTTCTCGGAATCAGCCAGCTCGACTTTGCCGTACAGCAGAACCCAAACTGGCCCGAGGGCATCTACCATGTGGTGCCGCAGTCCGCGCCAGGATACTTGGTCGGAATTATCTCTGACCTCCGACTGGGCTCCTCTATGAATTTGCGTTTTAACCCGACCTACTTGGCCGGGGAACGCACCCTTCTTATTGACGGAATTGACCGATCAACCGGCCTGCGCGATTGGTACACCCGGCGGGTTGAATCCTCGTTGGTCCGCTTCACGGCAGAGCTCAAATGGAAGTCTGAACGCATTGGCAACCATCGTTGGTTTGTGCTAGGGGCCCTTCACCAGAGCATTGACCTAGGCAGCAAGGCCAAGGTGGTGGACGATCGCTTGTTTAAGCTTCAGGCCATTGACTACGGTTTTGACTTGGCCTTAGGCACTGACCTCTATTTTGAGTTTTTTAAGCTGTCGCCCCAGCTGCGCTGGAGCTTTGGACTTTCAAACCTAGGGGTAAGCGACGGAACCAATCTATCGGAGTCCCTCCCAGAGGTGCGTCACCGAAGCCAAGACTACGTCTTAACCTTCGAATAGGCTGCCCTAGGCCTAGCGGTGGGCCTCGTAGAGCAGCATGCTTGCCGCCGTTGCCACGTTAAGGCTGTCGGTTTTGCTTCCTGAGGCGCGCGCAATAGTTGCAACTGCCGTAGCGGCATTTTGCCATGCCAGCGACGGACCCTGCCCTTCGTTCGATACCACCAAGGCCGCGTTGGGGGACCAATTAATGCTCGAAGGCGCCGTTCCGTTGAAGTCGGCAACAATGATGGGACGCCCCTGTGCGTGCAGCAGCTCTATGGCCTCGGATTCGCTCGCGTAGCGAATTGGTACCCGGGCAAGGGATCCCATGCTGGCTTGGACCGTCTTTGGATTGCCTAGATCAACGCTGCCGCTTAAGTGCAGCAAGTAGGACAAGCCAAACCAATCGGCCATGCGCAGCAGCGTCCCAGCGTTCCCTGGATCTTGAATGCGATCTAAGACCAAAACCATCCCTCCCCCTCGCTCTGCAAGCTCTTTGCTGGCAAAAACAGCCAAAGAGTCAGGGGGACTGTCTAGGGATGAAATCTCGCGCAAGTCGCGGGCGGTAACCTCAAGACAGTTCGGACCCAAGGACTCCCCTGTGGTCGCCAGAAGCAAGGGCTCCCAGCCGCTCGATAAAAATTCAGCGATTGCCTTGCGGCCCTCCACGACGATTGCTTGGTGGTTTTCTCGGCCTTTGCGATGCTGAAGTTCGCGCAGCCATTTGCGTTCGGGGTTGGTCCAGGACATAAGACGTCAAAGGTAAGCACTACCTTTGGGGGCATGATTGCTCCCTCCATACTTTCGGCCGACTTTGCCAACCTAGAGCGCGACCTGCGCATGATCAACGCCTCTGATGCGGCATGGATTCACGTGGACATCATGGACGGCGTTTTTGTTCCCAACCTGAGTTTTGGACTGCCAGTTACCGAGGCAATCAAGCGCCACGCCAAGAAACCACTCGACGTTCACCTTATGATCGTACAGCCAGAGCGCTATATTGAGGCATTCCACAAAGCCGGAGCCGATGTGCTCACGGTACACTACGAGGCGAGTACCCACCTGCACCGAAGCCTTCAGGAGATTCGAGCAGCCGGAATGAAGGCTGGAGTTGCCCTGAATCCCCATAGCCCTGTGGAACTTTTGGCAGACCTGCTGGGCGATCTCGACCTGGTATGCCTTATGAGCGTAAATCCTGGATTTGGCGGCCAGGCATTCATTCCCCAAACCTTCGCCAAGGTGGAGCGACTAAGGCGCATGCTTGACGACGCCGGGTCTAAAGCCCTAATCGAAATTGACGGAGGCGTGAGCCTTCACAATGCCTCGGACCTCAAAAAAGCAGGAGCCGACGTGCTTGTGGCAGGTAATGCCGTGTTCAAGTCGCTTGACCCGGCGGATACCATCCGCCAACTCAATGAGGCATAAAGGGAACCTCTTCCTTTATGCTGCGCTTCTGGTCGCCTGAAACCCTAGCGCTCGCTTTCTATTGGTGAGTAATGATGGACCCCGATCCAGGCGCTGCGGCGATGCGCCCTTTAGATTGCCATCGGACTGCCCTTTTGACGAATCCATTTTTTGGAAAGTTGCCAACAGAGTCGGCGGCAAGGTCATTTTTTTGCTAGGTTTGCACTTTGTCTCTTATTAATTAGTTTTTTATGGCATCCGACCGCATCGTTAGCCTCCTGGGCAACCAAGCCGACTACCTTTTGCAGCATGAGTGCACCAAGGTTCGCCGAGGAGACATTCACCTCCCCTCGCCCGACTTTGTAGACGACTACTTCGGGCCCAGCAACCGCAATAATCCTACCCTTCGGGCCCTTTCTACGCTGTACGGCTCCGGTCGCCTAGGTAATTCGGGGTATCTCAGTATTTTGCCCGTTGACCAGGGTGTTGAGCACAGCGCGGGCTCGAGCTTTGCCCCCAACCCCATCTACTTTGACCCGGAGAACATTGTCAAACTTGCCATGGAGTCCGAGTGCAACGCAGTGGCATCGACTTTTGGTGGTTTGGCTATGCTCAGTCGTAAGTATGCCCACAAGATTCCGTTTTTGGTTAAAATCAACCACAACGAGTTTTTATCGATGCCCAACCAATTCGACCAAACCATGTACGGCAGCGTAGAGGACGCATGGAACATGGGTGCCGTAGCGGTCGGAGCCACGGTTTACTTCGGAGCAGAAGAGTCGCGCCGCCAACTTCTTGAGGTAGCCGAAGCCTTTGAACGGGCCCGAGAACTAGGCATGGCCACCGTGCTTTGGACCTACACCCGCAATACGGGCTTCAAGCAAGACGGCGTAGACTACCACAGCGCTGCCGACCTCACCGGTCAGGCCATTCACCTTGGCGTGACCATTCAGGCTGACATTATTAAGCAAAAACTACCCACGAACAACGGCGGCTACAATGCCACCAAGCACGGCAAAACCCACCCAAAGGTTTACACGGACCTGAGCAGCGACCACCCCATCGATTTGACCCGGTACCAGGTTTTGAATTGCTACGCAGGCCGCGTAGGTCTCATTAATTCGGGCGGAGAATCCAAGGGTGCCAGCGACCTGTCAGAAGCCGTAGCCACTGCCGTCATCAACAAACGCGCAGGCGGGCAAGGGCTAATCTTAGGACGCAAGGCATTTCAGCGCCCTATGAAGGAAGGCATTGACTTGCTTCGCACCATTCAGGACGTTTATTTGGATTCGTCGATTTCGATCGCCTAACCGCGCAGCGCATGGCTAAATGGTTTCAACGCAAAGGAGAGTCAATCACGACTCCGACCGAAGAAAAGAAGGATAGCCCCGACGGACTATGGCACCTTTGCCCAAAATGCAAGGTTATGGTCGACATAGAGGAACTCAAGGCCAAGCTTTGGGTTTGCAGCAACTGCGGGCACCACAATCCCATAGACGCAGCCGAGTACTTCAGCTTTCTCTTTGATGGCGGACAGTTCTTGGAACTCGACGCCAGCATCGCCTCCGCAGACCCCTTAAATTTTGTGGATACCAAGGCCTATGCCGACCGGCTGAAGGCGACCCGAGCCAAGACCGGCCTAACCGACGCCCTTACCAGCGGCACGGGTGCTCTCGACGGCATGAACGTTACCATTGCCGCCATGAACTTCAAGTTCATTGGGGGCTCTATGGGCTCTGTGGTGGGCGAGAAAATTGCACGCGCCATTGACCATGCCCGCGTCAACCGCCAGCCCTTCATTATGATCAGTAAGTCGGGCGGAGCGCGCATGATGGAAGCTGCCTACTCCCTGATGCAGATGGTTAAAACGTCGGCGAAACTTGCCCAACTCGATGAGGCTGGCCTTCCCTATGCCTCGGTGCTGACGGACCCAACTACGGGAGGCGTGACAGCCTCCTATGCCATGCTCGGAGATATTCACATTGCGGAACCCGGTGCCCTTATTGGTTTTGCTGGCCCTAGGGTGGTGAAGGAGACCATCGGGAAAGACCTTCCGGAAGGATTCCAGACCGCAGAATTTTTACTTGAACACGGCTTTGTGGACCAAATTGCAGAGCGCGCAAAATTAAAGATGGCCCTCTCGAATTGGCTAAGGGCGGTTCGCAATGAGGCTCCTTCCCTCGCTTAGCGTCGGGAACTTCGGTATTTTTAGTATCTTTGCCCACCTCGAACGTCGAGGCATATTACAGCACAACCATCGAAATCGATCAAGGCATGTACCTAAATCCTGAAAAGAAGCGTGAGATCTTCTCCGTTCACGGCGAATCTGATAAAGATACCGGAAAGCCTGAAGGCCAAATCGCATTATTTACTTATCGTATTAACCATCTTACGGAGCACTTGAAGAAGAACCGTAAGGATTTTAACACTGAGCGTTCTCTCGTTCGCCTGGTGGGCAAGCGCCGTAGCCTTCTGGACTATTTAAATAGCACAGAAATTAACCGCTACCGTGCGATCATCGAAAAACTCGGCCTACGTAAGTAAGGTCGTCCTCGTACGATGTCTACGCTAAGGCAATCCCAAAAAGGTTGCCTTTTGCTGTTCCTAAACGAGACCCCATTAATTCGCAATTGAGAAAATGAAAGCTCCACTTCCCGTAATCCAAGAGATTACACTACCCGATGGTCGTACCATCACCCTAGAAACTGGCCGTATGGCCCGTCAGGCCGACGGTTCGGTCTTAGTCCGCTGCGGCGGCACTGCCCTTTTAGCTACGGTTGTAGCAGCTCCTGAAGCGCGCGAAGGCGTGGACTTCATGCCCTTAACGGTCGAGTACAAAGAGAAGTTTGCATCGGCCGGACGGGTTCCAGGCGGATTCCTAAAGCGCGAAGGCCGCCCAAGCGACCGCGAGATTCTCGTGGCCCGTCTGGTTGACCGCGTGCTTCGCCCCCTCTTTCCGGAGGACTACCACGCAGAGACCCAAGTAATCATCACCCTGCTGTCTTTTGACCCCGAGGTAGCTGCCGACAGTCTTGCCGGTCTTGCTGCGTCTGCGGCTTTAGCCGTGAGCGATGTGCCCTTCAAGGGACCCATCTCTGAGGTGCGTGTAGCCCGTGTGAATGGTGAATTTGTAATTAACCCAAGCCCCGCACAGCTTGAGGAAGCAGACATCGAAATGATGATCGGAGCCTCCAGCGACAGCGTAGTGATGGTCGAAGGTGAAATGAATGAGGTTTCTGAAGGCGAGATGCTCGAAGCGATTCGCGTTGCCCACGATGCCATTAAGGTTCAATGCGCCGCTCAGGTTGCTCTTGCAGCCCACGTAGAAGGCGCAAATCCCAAGCGTACCTACAACCACGAGAGCCACAATCCAGAGCTAAAGAAGCGCGTCCACGACGCCACGTACGCCGGAGCTTTTGAGGTGGCCGGCCGAGCGCTGACCAACAAAGCCGAGCGCAGTGCTGCATTCAAGGCGGTCTTTACCGAGTTCATGGCCACCATGACCGAAGAAGAGAAGACCCAGCATGCTTCACTCGCCAAGGTTTACTACCACGATGTGGAGTACCAAGCAATGCGGAATCAAATTCTCGAGAACGGCAAGCGCCTCGACGGACGATCCACTACCGAAATCCGCCCTATTTGGTGCGAGACTGACGTGCTTCCTGGTCCGCACGGATGTGCCCTGTTCACCCGTGGCGAAACGCAATCGTTTACTACCGTTACGCTTGGAACGGCATTGGACAGCAACCGTATTGACGCCGCCACCTTTATGGGTGACGAGCGCTTTTACCTGCACTACAACTTCCCGCCTTTTTCTACCGGCGAGGCGCGCATGCTCCGAGGAACCAGCCGCCGCGAAATCGGTCATGGTAACCTAGCCCAGCGAGCTCTTAAGAAGATGATTCCGGCCGAGAACGCCTACACCATTCGCATCGTTTCGGATATTCTAGAATCCAACGGTTCTAGCTCAATGGCTACTGTTTGTGCGGGAACGCTTGCACTGATGGACGCCGGTATTCCTATTACGCGTCCGGTTAGCGGAATCGCAATGGGCTTGATTACCAACCCTGAGACCGGCAAGTTTGCCGTTTTAAGCGACATTCTTGGCGACGAGGACCACTTGGGAGATATGGACTTTAAGGTTACGGGCACTGCCAATGGCATCACCGCTTGCCAAATGGATATTAAGATTCAAGGTTTGAGTTTTGAGATCATGGAGCAAGCGCTTAACCAAGCCCGCGACGGACGTGCCCACATTCTAGCCAAGATGCTAGAGGCCGTACCTGCAGTGCGCGTTGAGTTGAAGGCTCACGCTCCTAAAATGGTTCGTCTTGAGATTCCAAAGAACTTTATTGGCGGTGTCATCGGACCCGGC
>Ga0209443_1001258_pt1 | contig 16180 bp, 17 predicted proteins | sample LauGreBMM110DCMD_2_FD_187571 | JGI IMG/M metagenome (GOLD analysis project Ga0209443, IMG submission 187571) | Freshwater lake microbial communities from Lake Michigan, USA - Su13.BD.MM110.DCMD (SPAdes) (version 2) | ecosystem: Environmental > Aquatic > Freshwater > Lake | place: Lake Michigan... | reverse complement strand
AAAGTCAATATAGTTCTTTATTGCCTAAACATGTAAAACAAGTTGAAAGAGTTTTTAAAGATTGGTTTGTAATTAAAAAAGATATTCTTATTATTGATGCAACTTCTCATATTGGAGTAGATTCAATTCATTTTGCAAATATGTTTACTAAATCTAAAATACATTCTTATGAAATTAATAAAAATACATTTGATTTACTAGAAAAAAATATAAAAGAATTTGAAAAACAAGAACAAATAAAAGCTTTTAATGATAGTTTCTTAAATGCTTCTATTGATAAAGCCTATTTTATCTATATTGATGCACCATGGGGAGGTAAAAATTATAAAGATACTGCTATGGGTAAATTTGAATTGTATTTAGATAATATAAATATAAAAGAAATTGCAAGACGTCTTTTAGTGAATAAAAAAACAAAAACAGTTGTATTAAAAGTTCCTGCTAATTATAATTTTTCAGATTTAAATAATTTTAGTTTTGAAAAAGCAGAAATTAAAGATAAAAGTAAAACATCATTTGTTTTATTAAGACTAACCATGTCTGATCGAGAATTACAAAAACCATTAATACGTTCATTATGTGTTTCTTCATTCTTAAATATTTTTGATACTATTAAAGCATTCGATTCAAAATTTGTTTTAGATAAAAATACAATCAATTTTGCTTTTAGATTACTATATTTATCAAATAAAGAGGTAACTATTCATGAAAAAATAAAATTATCTTTACAAGATAAAAAAGTTAAAGAAGGACAATTAGATTCAAATATTGAATTTTTATTAAAAACAAAACAATATCCAGAAGAAAAATTAGAAGAAGTATTAAATGAATTACCAATTTTTAAAAAAAAAGAAATTATATATAACTTTTATTATACACAAATTCTTTTAGATTATTTTATGGATGATGATATTAAAAAATATAAAGAAACAATTATTCTATCTTCTATATTTGAACAATGTATTGAATATATTATTAATAATCCAATAAAAGTAGAAAATATTATAAGTAGACTTTTACTATTTAAATCTTCAAGAAAAGTTTCATTTAAACAATCTATGAAAGAACAAGAAGAACCATTATATGAATTAGAAGATGAATCAAAAGAAGAAGATGAAAATTCTTTTGATTTTGGTGAAGATTTAGAGGAAGAAGATGAATATGAAGATGAAGAAGTAGTATCAAATCCTGATGCAGGTGAAATTGATTATGATGAATCATTTGATGATGATGAATAAAATTATATAAAAACTTATTTTATATAAAATGATTATAAATGGAAAAGAGATTCTGTCTTTTAAGGAAGATACAAAAGAAGATTTGTTTTATAGAATTTCAGTATCATTTGATAAATTATATGAATGTATATCTGAAATAAAAGATGATAAAGTTTTATTTCTAGATGAATTAATTAAAGAATATAAAGGATCATTTGAAGATTTCTATAAAACATTACCAATTTTTCCATTTATTCAAAATGATATACTAATTCATTTATGGCTTTTAGATAAAAAAGAAGATAAAGATGATTCATTAAGAAATTTTTTAAAAGAAAATAAATGGAGTGAATCTTTTATCGATGAGTTTAATAAAGAAAATTTTTTAGAATTTATTAAAAAAAGAAAAAAAATGATTAAATCTAAAGTAAATGAAAATGATAAAATATATGAAGAAATTAAATTATTAAAAGAACAAAAACATACGGAATTTAAAAAACAAAGATATAATATTTATTTTTTATCAAATTTTGAATTTTCTTTAGATTATTTATATAATAATATGAAATGTAATAAAAATGTTCCTTTTATGTCTTTTAAAAATATATGTAAAATAGATCAATCATTTCAATATGATAACGATTGGGAAGAAAGTTATGATAATAAAATTATTTTAAAATTACATATTGAAAAACAATTTATTACTTCATTCATTTCAATCAATTCTAATATATTAAAATTTGAAATTATTATTGATTATGAATTTAAAGAAGAAATAGATTTCAGAAAATATATAAAAGATATATTTTTAATTCCAATTAAATTTAATGATAAAACAGCTGAATATGATATTTATGGTTTATATTACTTTCCAAATTTTTATTTTAATAAATATATTCTAAGTCATTTAATTATGAATGAACCAACAATATCTAAATTTTTAAGTGTAGATGAAAGTATTAAAGCAAGCACAAAAAAATCAGGTATATTAACAAAATATAATGGTGGATTAATAGATGGAAAAGAAGTTGATGTATCATGTAATATAATATGTAAAAAAGTAGATAAAAATGATATTGAAATTAAAAACTTACCTGGACATGGATCATATTATGTTCGTCTAAGATTATCACGTTTTAAAGATATGAATACAATTTTATCTTTTATTTCATTTATATCAAAAATATTAACCATTTATATAAAAAAAAAAGATGATATATTTTCTATCTATAAAAGATATGTTAAATTAGAAGAAGAAGAAAAAGAAGAAAAAGAAGAAAAAGAAGAAAAAAAATTAAAAAATATACAACCTGCTTTATTTGTATCAGGATATACAAGAAAATGTGAATCAAAAAGACAACCTGAAATATTAGATGAAAAGGATACTAAAGATTTAAAAGAATATGTTGATTATATACAATATCCAGAAGATGATTATTATTATCATTGTAAAAATAATTCTACTTATCCAAATATAGGATTAATGGTAAATAGTCTTACAAATATGGATGAATATCCATATCTACCATGTTGTTATAAAGATAATAAAAATAATAATAATAATATAGATCTTTATTACTTTAATGAAGAAAAAAAAGAACATAAACAACAGTTAGTTATTTTAACATTACATCGTTTATTAGCTAAAGGACACTATGGTGAAATACCAACAAATTTAAAACAAATGTTATCAAGTTTATTTGATTATTCTTTTTATCGTTTAGGAGTTTCAGATACAAAACAAAGTTTTTTAGAATGTATCCAAAAAGCATTAGATAAAAAAGTTTCTATTCCATCTTTTTCTATCGCATCTCAAGAAAATCCTGATTTATCAATAGAAGAAATGGAGAAATTATATAAAAATAAAAATGAATATTTAGATCCAAGAAGATGGATTAAACTTTTAGAACATTTTTATAAATGTCATATTTATGTATTTTCAAGAAAAAATAAAGATAAATTTGTAAATCTAGTTACACCTTTTCATAGTGGTCCTTATCTAGAATATAATAAATCATATGATAAAACAGTTATTATTCTTGAAAATCAAGATGGTAGAACTGGTGAATATCGTTGTGAATTAGTTGTCAACAAAAATAATAAAGGAAAATATGAATTATTTTTTTCTGAAAGATTACCTATTAAAAAAACTCAATTCTATTTAACTTTGGATAAAAAACCAATCATTAATTATTTTAATGAACCAAAACTATCAATTCCTATTAAATCACAAGTATTAGATTCTCTTAAAAAAACAAGATGTCTTATTACAACAACAAATGTATGTTTATTATGTGATCCTATTCCACCACTTGATTTACCTATTGAAGAAAGAACAGATTTTAATAGTGATCCTAAAGAAATAGAAAAACTAAAAGATATAGATTTATTTCCATTTAAAACAAAAGTTGAATCAGAAATAAATAATGAATTATCTAATTATTTAAAAACTAAAAAAATAGCTTTTATTCTAGGTGAGTTTTTTATTTATTTATTTTCTTTTTTTTATAAAGAAAAAGAAGAAAAAGAAGAAAATAATATTATAAAACTTATTAAAGAATTTATTGATGAATATGTTTTATTAAAAAATCCTTCTTATAAAATTATTCCATCTTCTATTATCGATAAAGATATTATGAAAAAATGTGGATATTTTAAAAATGATAAAATTATTATTAAAGATAATGAAACATTAAAACGACTAATATGTTTATTACGATTACGTATTATGAATAATCTAAATGAAGTTAAAAATTATTATAAATCAAATGAATTCTTTCATTTTTATAAAGATATATCAGATTTTAAATCAAATGATAATATTTTAATATATAATAAAGATTTATCAAAAATAGAAAAATATGATACAACTGTATATTATACATTTCAATTATTACCTATCTATTATCTAGTTATAAAAGGTAAATTATACATTTCAAAAAAAATAAAAAATGAAATAGATATAAGTGATTATTTTATAACTAAATATAACCAAGAATTAGAAATAATAGGTAAAATAGGAAATTCTTCTGATAAAAAACTAACTTTAATTGAATATAATAAAGAATATAATAAAGAATATAAAAAAGAATATCAACAATTATTTCTACTTTAAACGTAATAAAAACATATATTTATGCATTTCACCTACTATCTCATCTCTTATATTTTTTAAATCATCATCTAATTCTAAAGATAATAAATATTCTATACATTTTTTAATATCATTTATTAACTCTTTTGTTGTCAATTGTTTAGATGAAATTGTTATTTTTTCAAATTTTAATTTTGTTGTTCCTTGATATGTTTCAATAAACTTATCAAATAATCCATCTAATTTTTCATATAATTCACCAGATACAACATGTTGTGTATATATATCAGTTGTCCAATGATATAATCTTATATTTTGTTGAATAGATAAAAATCGTTGTAGAAACATTTATTATAATAAAATTATTTAACTTTATTTTTAATTAATTTTTATTTTTATTTTTATTTTTTTTATTATTAATAAAATGGATAATAATATGACTATTTTATTCAGTGTATTATTTTACATAACTGTTATTGGCGCTTTAAACTGGGGTTTACAAGTATATGGTCTAAATCTAGTTGAACAAGTTGCATCTCTTGCAGGCAATAGTTCAAAAATGGTAGAAAATGGTGTATACTTAGTTGTCGCCGTTTCTGGTTTAGTTGCTGGTGTCTTATATACCATGAGCTTAATTAATAATAAAAATAAATCTAACTAAAATTGAATTGATATAAATAAAAGATAAAATAAATAAAATGAAGATTTTATTTATTGGAGATCCTCATATCAAAACTGATAACCATATCGATGTTGACATTTTACTTTCTGAATTAGAAAAAATATGTCAATCTATAACATTTGATCTTATTATTGTAGGAGGTGATGTTATGCATTATCATGAACGTATTTTTACTCAAGCATTAAATAAAACATTACACTTTATTAAAACATTATCAAAATATGCACATATTGATATTCTTGTTGGTAATCATGATATGATTAATAATCAACAATTTTTAACATCTAATCATTGGCTTAATGTTTTCTCTGAAAAAAATATATCTGTTATTGATAAACCCATAAAAAAACAAATAGATAAATTTATATTTATGTTATGTCCATACGTATTTCCAGGACGTTTTATTGAAGCATTAGAAACAGTTGATAAAAATTGGAAAGAATGTAATGTTATTTTTGCACATCAAGAATTTAAAGGATGTAAAATGGGATCTATCATATCTGTAGAAGGTGATGAATGGAAAAAAGAATATCCTCAAATTATAAGTGGACATATACATGATAATCAAATTATTAATAATATATATTATCCAGGAACACCTTTACAACATTGTTTTGGAGATTCTGAAAAACGTATAGTATGTTATATAGATGAAAATAATAAAATAATAAATTTAGATTTAAATGTCCCAAAGAAAAAAATAGTTAAAGCAACATTATCTACATTACCAGAAATTAAAGAAACATCTATGAAAATTAAATTATCTGCAACACAAGAAGAATTTAAATTATTTAAACAAAGTGATCAATATAAAGAATATATTGATAAAGGTGTAAAAATACAATTAGAAAAAACAAAATCAGAAATACATTCAGATCAAAAAACATTTCAAACTATTTTAGATGATTTAATATTAAAAGATGGTAATTCATTGTTAAAAAAAATTTATAAATCTATAATAAATGAATAAAAATGTTACATTTATAGATGATTTATTTGATGTATCTTCTATCCAAACACCATCTAATTATATGGATGAAGTTAACAATGAAAGAGACTCATATCAATCTCAAATACAATCAAAACATATCAGAAAACATAAAGATGCATCATATGGAATGAATGGTGGTATGCAAAATGATTTTTTTCCCTTACCTCCTCCTACACAAATTTATCAACCTCAATATCAACCTCAACCTCAACCTCAACCTCAACCTCAACTTCTTCAACCTCAACAAATTTATCCTCAACAAATTTATCCTCATCAGTTTTCTGAAGATATATCTTGTATAACTATTGCAAATCATATAAAAGAATGTCCTATATGTTCAAGATTCTATAATAATGATCATTCTATTTATATTATTTCTATTATTTTACTTATTATTGTATGTATACTTTTAGTTAAAAAAATTATCGAAAAAGTTTAATTTAAATATATAGATTTATTAAATCTATATATGTTTAATGCTATTGTATTATCAGGAGGTGGTATAAAAGGATTTGGCACATTAGGAGGAATACAATATTTACTTGATAATAATTTATTATCAGATTTAAAATATTATTCTGGAACAAGTATAGGTTCTATTATATGTTATTTTTTAGCTATAGGATATACTCCAATTGAAATGATTATTTATATTATATCAAACAAAGTATTTGATATTCCAGATGCAAATATAGATTCATTTATAAAAGGTGAAGGTATATATAATTTCTCTATCTTTACTAAACATTTTGAACAAATGACATTAGATAAATTAAATTATATCCCAACTCTTAAAGAATTATATGAAAAATTAGGAAAAATATTATATACATGCACATTCAATATTACAAGTAAAAAAAAAGAATATATTTCATATCATACACATCCAGATATGTTATGTATAGATGCAATACGTCTATCTGCAAGTCTACCTTTTATATTTAATGATTGTATCTATAAAGAAGAATATTTTATTGATGGAGGATTTGTAGATAATTGTCCATTTTTACCTATTACATTATTAAATGAAAATGAAAATTTAAATATTGTAATATTTAATCTTAAAAATGAAAACAAAGATGAATATTATAAAATGATTGATAAATTTTATACAATTATTATGATACCAATGAATGAATTACTAGAATTACAACTCAAATATATTAAAGAAAATTGTACAATTATAAACTTGGAAATGGAATCTATAAAATTATATCATTTTCATATCACCCATTCAAAAAAACTTGAACTTTTTTCAGTTGGATACAATCTAACTAAATCAATTATAATAAAATAATTAATCATTTAAAGCTCATTCAATAAATTAAAAATGTTGAGAAAACCCGTTATAACTGTAACAAAACTTTTTACAGATAGACCAACTTTTCGTCCAAAAAAATTTCCAAGGATGCCAAATATGTACTTGGAACTCATTGAAAATAAAAGTAAAATTAAACCAAATCTTGTAGACAAAGAATATATACCAAGCAAAAAAGAACGAAAAGAAGAAAAAAGTGAACCTGAACCCGAACCTGAACCTGAACCTGAACCCGAATCTGAACGAGATAATGATCGAGAAAGAGATCGAGAAAGAGAAAGAGAAAAACAAGAAAGTGATACTGAACGATCTCCTCCTAAATCATCTAAATCTTCTCCTGAAAAAGAAGAAGATGATGGCTTATCTTCTCGTTTAAAAGAATTATTAAAAGATAAAACAGATGTAAAAGAAACAAAATTAAATGATGATGAAATTCATACAGCACCTCGTTTATCTGAAATATCAGGTGGTTCATATTTACCAAAAAAACAAATGGCAGATGTATCAAAACAAACATTTGATGATGAAGATCTAAAAAGAGAACTTTTATTTAAATTTGATCTATTACGAAAATCATATAAAAATGCAAATATACCCGAATTTAGTATACACAGTGATTATTCTACAATGCAAAGAACCTATGATTCAACCATTAGACAAGTCAATGTTGATAATAATATAGAAACATATAAAAGTTATCTTATTACAGGATTTTATATTACAGAATTTGTCCTTGGATACTGGTTAAAATTTGATATGCAAGATTTTACTAAACAACAAATTGTAAATATGAGTAAATATGAACATCTTTTAATTGAATTAGGTGAAAAGAATTATGTACCAGAAGGTAGTAAGTGGCCAGTTGAAATAAGATTATTATTTACTATAATAATTAATGCAGCTATTTTTATTATAACTAAAATGGTTATGAAAAAAATAGGAAGTAATCTGTTTAATATGACAGAAGAACCACAACCTCCAAAAAGACGTATGAGAGGTCCTGATGTAAATTTATAAATTAAAAAAAAATTATTTTATAAATAAATGGACAAATTAAATCAGCTAACTGAAAATCAACTTTATGATTTAATTGTAGAATCAGAAAAATTAACCGATATAAGACGTTTTGTTACAATAGCTCAAGAATTTGATGAAAATATCTATACTCAAGATTGGAATTCTTTTAAAAAAGAATTCACAGACGCTAAAAACAGAGACCAAAAAAATAAATTAGAAGAATCAAAAAAATCATTAGCTAAAAAAATAGCAAAACTTATTTTTGATAACATTGAATTAGAACAAGAAGAAGAATATCACAGTCCAACTGCTGAAGAAGCCCAAAAAGAAGCAGATAAATTAAAGAAAAAATTAGGATTACCTGCCAAGAAAGCTGTTTCACCAAAGAAAGAAAAGAAAGCTGTTTCACCAAAGAAAGAAAAGAAAGCTGTTTCACCAAAGAAAGAAAAGAAAGCTGTTTCACCACAATCTAAATCATATAAAAATATGTTAAAAAGATATTCAGATAAAGATAAAAAAGAAGCTGAACAAAAACTTAAAGCATATAAACCTAAAAAATACTTTGAAGTATTAGAAAAAATGAAAGAAAAAAAGGATTTTGACTACTTAGAAGAACTTGATGAAGGTACTGATAAAAAAACTTTATTAAATGCATTAATTTATCACTATTTAAAAGATTTAAAAGAAGTTAGATCAAAATCACCATCACCAGTAGCTAGATCACGGTCACCATCACCAGTAGCTAAACCACAAAAAGCTAGATCACGGTCACCATCACCAGTAGCTAAACCACAAAAAGCTAGATCACCATTAAAATCTATTTATGTATATTTACTAAAAAATATTTATAGTAATGAAACACGAGAAAAAGCTAAACAAAAACTTATGGATACATATAAACCTAAAAAATACTTTGAAGTATTAGAAAAAATGAAAGCTGCAAAGGGTTTTGACTACTTAGAAAAACTTGATAAAGATACTGATGAAAAAAAATTATTAAATGCATTAATTTATCACTATTTAAAAGATTTAAAACCAACTGAAAGTGATAAAAAAAGCGAAAAATTAGAATATTTAAAACAATTATATAAGGGTAAACCATGTGATTTAAAAAACCCTTGTGATGAAGGTTTTTGTGATTTAAGATCTATGAAATGTTTAGATGAAACAAAAGAAGACTATTATGAAAATATTCAAACACGTATTGTTGACGGTAAATATTTTGTAGGAACTCAAGAAACTCTTGATAAGGCTTTTCCTAAATCTAAAAAAGCTGAAGAAGCTGACGAAGATGAAGCAGATAAAAAAGCTAAAAAAGAAGCTAAAAAAGAAGCTAAAGAAGCTAAAGAAGCTAAAGAAGCTAAAGAAGCTAAAGAAGCTAAAGAAGCTAAAGAAGATAAAGAAGCTGCTGAAGCTGAAGCTAAAGCAGATAAAGCTAAAAAAGCTAAATCAGATAAAGCTAAATCAGATAAAGCTAAAAAACCTGAAGAAGATGAGGCTAAAGAAGAAGAAGTTGATTTAGAGGTAGATGTAAAAGATCTTGGTAAATTAAGTGAATTACAAAGAGCATTAATTGACTGTTTAATGCCTTCAGGTAAATAAATTAATAATTTATAATAAATTATTAAACAAAAAAATAAATAAATAAATCATCATATTTTAAATTTTCAGCAATAGGTATTCCTTTATCATATACATATTCTCTTATAAAAAATAAACTTTCTGAAACACATTCATAAGCTAATTCATCACATATATCTTGTAAATAAGATTCATCTAAATCTAAATCTAAATCTAATGTCTCTTCTGTTTCTTCTTCATCCATATTTTGAACTTTTTAAATAAATCAATTTACAAAATGTATCAAATTGATAATCTTTATATTCCATACCTTTTTTCTTTAAAATAGATTTTAATCTTGAAAAAATTTCATTTAATTCCTTATCATATTCTTCTACCCACTTTTCATATATTAATTTTTTCATTTTTTATAAAAATAATATATCTTTAAATAAGATCTAATTCATTTAATTCACTTTCTAATTCTTTATCTAATAAAAGCTTATCATCTTTTTTAACTTCTTCTTTTTCTTCTTCTTTTTCTTTTTCCTTTTCCTTTTCCTTTTCTTTAACATTATCAGAAGGAAAATCAATAGAAAAAGTAGATACACTGTCTTCTGTATCTGAAATTTCAACTATTTTAGGTGAAAGAGGATGTAAAAAATTTTGTGATTTTTTAGATTTATTAAAATTAAAAATTGGTTCAAATCTAGGTGATTTTTGTTCTAATTTTTTAATATTTTTTTTAATCATATTAATATCTTCATGTAATAACTGATTTGTTTTTATCATTTGTTCTTCTAATAATTTTAATCTTTCTTCCATTTGTTTTGATTTTGTATAAAAAAAATATAACATAGTTCCAATTACAACAATTTCAACAGAAACATGTATCAATATTTTTTTATCTTGAAAGATTGACATTTTTACTATTGTATAATCTTTAAGTATAATAAATTAAAAAATAGGAGTGAAATTAAAATTTAAATATTCAAATATCTCTTTAACAATCTCATCATGAAAACTTTTTCGATCTAATGTTTTTAACATATTAAAATCAGACTGTTTACAAGGATATTTATGTTTTCGTAATAATTGAAATAATACATATTGTGTATTAATAAAACTCTTTCTATCAATCTTACCTGTAAATTTAAACTTTTGATCATAAACATTTGAAATCTTATCAAAATCTTCCATTAAAACATCCTCTAAATGTGAAATATTATCAACTTTTTTACCAGTTAATTTATGATATATTAATACAATATCTTCATAATGTTTAGAATGACCAGTCTCTTTTAAAAATAATAAAATATGTTCTTTTGTAACTCTATTATAACGATTTACTAAATTATCATCTTTAATAATTCCATGTAATATTAACTGTTTCTCTATATCATAATAAACTTTCTGATCAATAGTAGAATTCTGTTTACCCTGATATTGATTAATACAATCCTTAAAATGTATACGGCGTTCATATGTATATTTATTTGATACATTAACTCTTGATATATCTTTATAACAAGAAGATTTATAAGATTTCTCCTCTTGTGTCCCACATGATTCACATATTTCAACATTATTATATTCATTAAAAATAAATTCAACTGAAGATTTACACTTTTTACATTCTTTTTTTTTTAAAGGAGATTTATTATTCTTTGAAACTATATCATCTAAATCACCATAATCAATATGATAAGTCTTTAATATTTCTAAATACTTTTTAACAATTACACGAACATCTTGTTGATTTGTAATTCTCTTTGTCATAAATGAAATCTTTGATGATTGTAAAATAACATTCTTATATGTCTCTAATATAGGTGTAACATCCATTATATAAAAATTTAAATTTGTTTGGAAATCAATCATATCTTTCTTATATTTCTCTAATTTATTATATTTTTCATGTAAATCCTTAATAATATGTATTGATAATTTAGTTTCTAAAATTTCTTTAATTTCATTTATATTTTTATCTATTTCACTCATTTTTTCATCATTCATTTTCCATTTATCACGTATATTTTTATCAATATTTAATATATCTATTTCCATAAATTTATTACTATCTATCTTTTTAAATTCTTAGATTAATAATTTAAGAATTTTTTAGTTTTAAATATTCTTTTTTCTGTAAATATTTACAACTTTTACAATTTGCACATAATCCATCTTTTGTATTTTTTTGCTTATAAAACTTATCCAAATCTTTTACATTCTCACATAAATTACACCATTTATACATGTCTTTATCATATTCTGGAATATCCACTATTTTTTTAACTTTTCTTTTATCTCCATAAACTCCTGTTAAATAACAATCTTTACAAAGTCGATTTACTCCATCTTCATTTCCACAATTCTTGAAAAATTTAGATAAAGGTAACATTCTAGTCTCCTCTGTCTCATGTGTTATACCACCACATCTCTTTGTAATAATAATCTCTTCTTTTTTTTCTTCTGATTCTTCTAAAAGAATTGTAAGTTTTATATTGTGTTCATTAAATGTATTTAATTCTTGTTCCGTTTCTAATGTATAATTGATATTTAACATATCCGCTAACTTTTTAATACCATCTACTAAATCTTCTGTCTTTGTATTTGTAATAAATTCACGATTATTTGGATATAACTCTTTATCATATTTTCGTTTGATTGAAGCTTCTAATAATACATAATCTTCCGTATACATTACAAATAAAAGCTTACAAAAAGGATTGGATGTTCGATAACCACCAACACGATCTGTAATATCTCTTGATAATCCAACTTTTGTTCGAATATCCTTATCCTCTTCTTTCATCACAATAAGATAAACACATCCTCCTTTTTTAATCTTATAAAGCTCTTTTTTTCGTAAAAATGTTTGATGATTATACATCACTTTCTCATACTTTCTTGATAATAATAAATTCTTCTCTCCTTGTGTCATAATAATTTTTGTCTTTTCTTCTAATTCTTTTATATGTTTTTCTTCCATTTCACTAATCTTTTTTTCATATTCTTCTTTGATTTCATCTACTGATTTTTCTTTTCCTATTTCAACTTTATCTGTAATAATCAATTCACGAACCCATCTTGATACTTGCAAAGCAAAAGATGAATTACACCATTGTGCTAAATGTATTCCTAAATCTGGATGAATCCATGTTCCATGAGAATATTTACTTTTTCCACCTTTATAAACTTCAATTAAGTTGAAGGTCGGAATTCTGACTTTCAAACTTAATTTGTTAATCAAGTCAATTGTCTCTTTATTACTTTTCCATAAAGTTAATCTTTTATCAGAAGCTTTACATAATGAAGTAGCATGAATATATCCATCTTTACGCATTGGTATAATAAATTTATCATCATTTGATAATGTTAATTCACAATTAAAAATATTATTAACTTTTTCAAATTTAATTGATGTTGTCATTTTTTATATTTAGTTTTCTTTTTAAAATATAAATTCAAATTTATAATTAGGACTTGGTTTATAAAAGTAGATATTTATATACTTTTATAAATTTTTTGATACTAATTATGACTTTTAGAATTTCTTTAAGACATTATAAAAATAAATTAAATATTAATTTAAAAAAAATTTCTCATCTATAATAAAATGTCCATCGCTACTTCCAACTTAACATCTGGTTTTATCGATCTCGCTACTTATGATGAACAAGAAAAATACACCTATGGTGGATCTGAATCAATTGCTTACTTTGTTCGTGAAGTTCGCAAATCAACATGGTTTACACAGGTGCCCGTTGTCTTAAGTCGTTCATCAGGATCAGCTGGTTTTGGCCAACAATGGTCCGTTTCCATTTCTCGTGCTGGTGATTATCTTCTACATACTTGGTTACGTGTAGTTTTACCATCTGTTACTGCTTCTGCAACTAACAACACTCTTGGTTCTGGAACAACTAACACTGTTAGTATTTTACGTTGGACTCGTAACCTTATGCATAATCTTATCCAAGACTGTAGTATTACTTTTAATGATTTAGTGGCTGCTCGTTTTGATAGTTACCATCTTGACTTTTGGTCAGCTTTCACTGTTCCTGCTGGAAAACGTAACGGATATAATGTTATGATTGGTAATGTAAATCAACTTATTAATCCCGTTGCTGCCAATCCTTTACTAATAGTTGGTTATGGAGGTAACCAAACTGGTCCTACAAATACTACACTTAGTAATCAAGTTCTTCCTTCTCAAGTTCTCAATCTTCCTTTACCATTCTTCTTTACTCGTGATTCTGGTATTGCTTTACCAACAGCTGCATTACCTTATAATGAAATGCGTATCAACTTTTCATTCCGTAACTGGACTGATTTACTTATTAAAGATACTTTCTATCCTGGTGCAACTGGACCAGCAAGTTTAATTCTTCAACCTGCTTTTAATAACTCTTTAGGTCTTCCTCAAGTCGCTCTTGGCACAACTACAGCATCTCAATTATATAGCCCTGGTGGTGCTTGGATATCCGTTCCTGCCACATCAACAGATATTTCTAATAATGTCAATCCTGATATTAGTAATGCTTGTCAAGTTTGGGCTAACTATGCTATTGTATCTAACGAAGAACGTAAGAAGATGGCTTGTGCTCCTCGTGATATCTTAATCGAACAAGTTCAAACTGCACCTCTTCAATCATTTACTAACGTAAACTCTATTAGTACAACTGGTACAATTGGTATTACTAATGGAACCCAACTTAATCAACAATTTGATATTCGTTTTTCACACGCTGTTAAAGTATTATTCTGGGGTGCCCGTAATAGATCCAACGGCTCATCTTGGTCTAACTACACAACTGATCCTCAATTCCCTCTTGGTCCTCATCAATCTGGTAATGTTGCTGTTGCCCCTGGTAATGCTCTCTTTGGTGTTGTTGATTTTACTGCTGGATCTGATCCCATTGATAACACCTCTCTCATTTATGAAAATACTCAACGTCTCCAAAACATGGGATCAGACTACTTCTCTCTTGTAAATCCATGGTTTCACTCACCCGTCATTTCTCTCGAAACTGGATATCACAGTTATTCCTATTCTTTAGATTATTACAACATTGATCCGATGGGAAGCACCAATTACGGTAAATTAACAAACGTAAGTATTGTTCCCTTCTCATCCTCTGCTCATAATAACTCCTTTTTCTTGAGCGTTACTAATCCTACTTTTCCTCAAGTTGTAAATGCTACAGCTTCTAGATATGATTTCATCACAACTTGTGTCAATAATAACATCATCCGTATTTCTGGTGGTGCATTAGGATTTCCCGTTTTATAAGGACTGTTATTCGAGCGCAGTTTTTTATGGAAATATAAAGATGAAGAAAAGACGAAAGAATATTCAAAGAAATATTCACGAAAATAATTTATAAAATTGAACATTTTAAATAAAAAATATTTAAAATGAAATGTCGAAATACAAAAATATAAAAGAATTTTTAGAATCACATTTTAGTGTAATTACTACATTAGAAGATTTTTATAAAACAAAAAAGATTGAATTTGAATGTATTATTTGTAATTATATAAACTCTTTATCATCTTCTAGTTATTCAAATAAGAAGTGTAAAGTATCTTTGGAAGATTTTTGTACAAATTGTAAGAAAAAAAAAGAAAGTGATATTATTGTTGGTAAAGATATAAAAAGATTTCATTATATAGATGAAAATAAAGTTGAACATGTATATTTTCCAGATATCCAAATAAAAAATAATATTATTGAAGTGAAATCAGTTTATACTTTTTACAAAGAATATCAAAAAAATTATTTAAAATGTAAGTCTGTCATAGATAATAATTTTATTTTACGTTTGATGATATATAATCAACAAATATTATATGAATTTATTTGTAAAACAAAAGATGAATTAGAAAATATGTTTAATGATATTAATTCTTTATTAAAATAATTATAAATTATTTTAATTGTAATTGGGATCCTGATAATCCTTTAAACTGTTTTATAAATACTATCAGGCTCTCGGATTTATATTTTAATGTTTATCCATTTGAATATTTTTACAATCAATAGAATATAATAAGATTAACAAACAAGTAATTATTGATATTATTAAAAATCCAGGTAATATATATGAAGGTATTTCAACTTTATTTATAACTAAATATAAAATTATAATTGATAATATAATATGAATTGATGTTAAAACAATATTTAATAACATTAATGTATCATGAGAAAATGGAAAAATCATATTTTATATAAAAATAAATAAATTTATAATTATTTTAATTATTTTATACTTAAAAATTAAATAATATAAAAATG
>Ga0209443_1001257_pt1 | contig 16181 bp, 18 predicted proteins | sample LauGreBMM110DCMD_2_FD_187571 | JGI IMG/M metagenome (GOLD analysis project Ga0209443, IMG submission 187571) | Freshwater lake microbial communities from Lake Michigan, USA - Su13.BD.MM110.DCMD (SPAdes) (version 2) | ecosystem: Environmental > Aquatic > Freshwater > Lake | place: Lake Michigan... | reverse complement strand
GAAATGATAAAGAAGTATAAAAAGGAAATAAAAGATAAACAAAAAGTACAAGCTAAAAAGGTAAAAGAAGAGGAAAAACAAAAGGCAAAAGATGAATCAAAGAAAGCAAAGGAAGAAGCGAAAGAGAAGGTAAAAGAGGAAAAACAAAAGGCAAAGAAATCATTAAAAACAAAACCAAGTACTGAAACACAAAATGTAGTTATAGGAGAAACTAATATTATAGATTTGACAGTTAATAGTGGGTGTATTGAGTTATTAAAATCTGGTCAAAACAAAGGAAAACAGTGTGGTTGTAAAATTATTTTAGACGATTTATGTAATCGTCATTTTAAACTAAAAAATGGTATTATAATGAATAATATTTAATAGAATAATTATAACAATATAAATATATAATATTTATTCTATTTAATGGAAACTAAAGAACAATTAGTAAGTAATATTAAAGATTGGATAAAAATTGATACAGAAATAGCGGCATTAAAGGCACAGATAAAAGAAAGAACAAATAAGAAGAAAACTTTAACTGAAAATTTAGTAACAGTTATGAAAACAAATAAAATAGATTGTTTCGATATAAACGGTGGTGCTTTAGTTTATAAGACAAGTAAAACTAAAAAACCTATAAATGGTAAATCTTTATTAGCTGCTCTTCAAAATTATTATAAAACAGACACAAAAGTTGCCGAAGATGTAACAAAACACGTTATGGATAGTAGAGAAGAACAAATTAAGGAAACAATTAAACGTAAAATAGATAAATAAGAAAATAAGTTAAACAAATATTAATATTATAATTATAATAAATGGAATTTTTGGAAAATGACGAATATAACCCAGTTCCGGCAAATTATTATAATTATAAAGGTACATCACATTTAATGTTAGATTATAAAAATCAATTGTTTGAATACTACAATATAAATATATTTGCTTACACAATTAATAATGAAAAAAAACATCCTTTTCAACAAATTCTTTTGGCAAGATCAGCAACTAATTCAGACTTAATATTTCCAAAGATACCATTATTCAATAATTTTAATAAAAACGAGTTGATTGATTACGTAAAGGTTTGTTTGTTTGGGTTTTTAAGTTTAGAAGATTACGAAACATTTAACGATTTAACTAAATTTGAGGGTTTTTATGAAGATAATAATAACTTATATTTATTTTTTGATTTGACAAAAAATAAAATCCAGTTGTATGATATATATAGCAATAGTTCTTTATGGTTTGGATTAATTGATGAGATAGTAAATCATAAAATTATTTGTAATATAAAAGTAAATGAACGTGTTACCGATTTTTTCCAAGAAAATCAAGATTTTTGTTTTTTAGTTGACGAAAAAGATTGCCTTTATGAATTACCTGTAGTATGTTTTACACCAAAATCTGAAAAAAATTTGAATTATACATATACTTTTGGACAAATAAAAGAAGATAAAAATCAAATTTTAGGACCATATTATTATTTTAAAGACTATTATAACGCATTTGAAGAAGCAGGAAGTCTTATAACAGATAACACAAAAGTGGGAGTAGTTAGATTTGCTTTATTTATATGTAATATAACATATATAGAAAATTATCCAAATGACCCAATAGATGAATCTGAAATTAAAAAACAAAGGCTACAACACCCAAATTTAGACCAAAATATTGAACGCTTAACAATGAGAATATCTGATCATGATGGAAAATGGGGAGATAAATATGACAGTGTATATTTAGGCAATATAGAATTAGATGATGGCAGCTATTTAAATAAACAAATAATCGTGGTTAAAGAATACGAACAACAAATACCTTTAAGTTATCATTTCATAAATAAGAATACCTTAAAAGGTAGAAAGAAGGATTATTCAATACTATAAATTAATATTTATAAATAATTATTAAATAATCTAAAATAATACTATAACAATGAATCCAATCACATTAATAGGTTTATCGATTGTTTTTTTTTATAGTTTAAGCCAAATATTAAAATTTTACGGAGTAGGAGAAGATGTTTATGGTATTTATTTATTATTTTATATTTTTATAATAATCTGTATTCTAGTATTACCAAATGATAATCCAAAGGTTTAAACAGAATTATCTTGAGAATCGTTATTTATATTTATATATAGAGTTGCTTTATTTTCATATAAAAAATTTTTGATAGTTTCCATATCAATTCTATCTTTTAAGTTATCAATAACTTCAGATTCCATGGGGTCGCGATTATTTAAATTAACAAATACATTAATAAATTCAGATATAACTTTATGATTATATTGAGTGGTTTTTTTAAGTTTATTTTGTTTTTCTAACTGTAATTTAATATTATCGCCAACTAGTTTAGCTCTATTTTCATCATTAAACCAAGGATTTCTAAAGTCATTTGTTGGAATTAAAATGTCACATATTTCAGGTTTGACAATTTTATCAAAAATATCACTGGATTCAAAATTTTGTTTAAACTGACCAATAATTTTTTCCGGAACATTTGGACTTGTTTCCATTAAACGGTCAAATTCTTCCTTACTCATTTTAATCATTTGTTTAACATCAATTCTTTCGGATGGATGTTTTGCTAGTTCGATTTTAATATTTCTATAAAATTTATCCCATGCTATACTACTAACCCGATGCGCTTCATTTAGTTGTGTTATTTTTAGAAATTGTTGTATAGTTGTTATAATACCGGCTGCAATATTAAATGTACCAACAATCATAGCAAAATACTTTTGATAATCTATTGGTACCCTTTCTTGAGCAAAGTTTGCTGTTCCCGTTAATGTAGAAATAATAATTACTGGTATTGTGTACCATGCGTTTAAACTTGAGTACATAGCATTTGCTTTTGAATGTAACCATCTATAACACATAGCTTTGTCAGCCCATTCAATTAGTATGCCTTCGTGTTCTGGAGTCCAATCAATTTCTTTATTGCCCAATTGGCTTAATGAAATATTTTCGTTAATATTATCTTCTTCCATATTAAAAGTAAATATTTTAATATAGTATAATAATAATTTATAAATTATGATATTTTTAATAAAAATAAAAAAATATCATGGTAAAATATGGAGTCGCGACTTTTAAATTTAAAAAATGATTTTAACAATTTAATTAATATAAGAAATAATGTTAAAAATATTTTCGAAATACTTCAGTCAAGGATCGATAAACTAAAAATTTTATATTCTGAATTCATACAAAATAATAAAAACCAAGTATTTATATTTGGTTTAGATTCATTCCATTTTCAAAGTAAACTGATTGATATTGAATATGATGATACAAAAAGGTTGTTTATGGCAATTGGAAATCGAATGTATTGTGAATATTTCAAGTTAAATAAAATAATTATTGAATATATTTTAACCAACATAAAAGACAAAAAAATAACTGAAATTATACAAATAAATAACTATCCGATTTACAAAGATTTAGAACCTTTTAAGGAATATAAATTTGAAACCTTGATGGATATTCATGAAAATATACTAAAAATGGTATCTGTATTAGTTTCAGAGCTAAATAATAAAGAGAACGAGTTAACTATTCATAAAACTAAACAACATATTGGCTTAAATATTGACAATTTTGTTACAACATTTAATTTTAATAATAATGTCATGAAGGAAAGAATAACAATGTTTATTACATATATTGAATTTTTTCATAAACTACATACAAAATATTTAAAGCGTTTCAGTAACAAAATACAATTAATTTATACAGACATTAATAATGATATTAAATTTGACGAATCACTTGAAATCAATAATAGTATACCTAGTAGTAATAATACTATTATTAGTAATAATATTAATACGATTAATCAATACACTATAGAAGATTCTGATAATGAATCAACTAAATCAAATAATAAGGATAAATCAAGTAAATCAGATATAATAATATCTCGAAAAAAAAGTGCGAGTACCTTAAGTCATAATACTAGTATATCAAGTAAAAATGATTTAGATAAACTAGATAAACTAGATGAAACTGATAGTATTAATCTTGATACAAGTGTATCAGATGAAGAAATTAATGAATTATTTTTAAATATAGAATCAAAATGCGACTCAATTATAAATAAAAACAATGAAAATGATGAAATCGAAGTTATAAACATACCATTAAATACAGAACCAGATATTATTGAACTAAAAATACTAGAAAATCAGGTAGAAGAAATAGAAGAAGATGAAAAAGAAGAGTGTAATGATGAAATAAAAGATGATTCGAGTATTATAGAAACAATTGAATCTGAACTAGAGAATGAACCTGAACCTGAGACAAAAAAGAAACGAACTTACAAACCCCGTAAAAAGAAAGATTAAATTCTCTTACGTGATTTTTTAGTTTTGTTTTTAGTTTTATTTTTACTTCTTTTTTGTCTGCGTCTTTTTTTTGTTTTACCACCAAATTTTCCAGTTGATCTAGCAGGCACATATTCTATAGTTCTTCTTCTATGTCTTATATCTCTATCAGATGGTTGCTCATCATCTTCATCAAAAAAAACAGAACAACTATTATCAAAAATAATAATTTCTTCAACACCTTTATCTTGTAAGAATTTTACAATTTGACTTAAAGAAATATTTATTGTACCGCCTCTTGTTTGTGCGTTCATAAGAGTGAATAAATCCTGGTAAGGAGGACGAGTTATATTTTCAAGATTTATTATTAAACAAACCCATTCTACTGATGATGGAGTATTAACAGCTTCTGTATTTGTTCGAGTAAAAAGTTTATCAATAACCCTTTCTCCGGGTAAATATGTTGCCATTCTAAAAAAACTATCATATGTGTCGACATATTTTTTAGCTTCAGTAAGATAGTAAGTTTTTTCTTCTTCGGTTTCAACGCCTATTTCTTCGGCGGTAATAGTTGCCCTTTTTTGTAGCATTGGTTTAATGCCTTCAACAGTGTCTTCTCTATCATATTTTTTAAATATGTCTAAAATTACTTTAAATTCCCTATCAATGTTAGCAAAAGGTATTGTTTCTAATTTGCGTTTATAACTGTTTATTGTTCGTGCAAAATATTCATTTGCATCACCGGATATAAAATTACATACGCCCGGAACTGAAGCGTTTCCACGTTTCACAGACATTCCCGCAGGCATTATAAATGTTTTTTCACTACCATCTTTTTCAAGACTAATACTACCATGACTGAAATTAGCTAATATAACTCTTTTAGGATATATAATGCCTTCTCTTTTAATCGCAGCGGTTTCTTTAAATAATGACGCCATATATATTACGAATAAATTAAATTTTAAATTAGAAGTGTATATTATAAAATAATATAAAGTTTATTACTAATATTTTACTAATAAAATGATTAGAAGACCATATAATATTATTAGAAGATTTAGTCATAGTCATAAGCCAAGTTTTCCATTTGATTACGCCAGTTGGCATAAATCACAAGACATTAAAGCAATAAATGATATGAATAATAAAATAAATGATATGTCTAAAAAAATTGATGATGTTTATTTTAAAATGAATCTAGCAACATATATACTCAAGGCATCGGCTATTGGTGTTGGTATCGGAATAACTATACCGCTAGTTATACGTGTCTCTAAGTCGTTTTTTTAATATAATAAAAAATTGAGTTAAAGAAAATACAACATATTATATAACATAAAACAACATGGAAAGACGTTTAAACAAAAAGCTTGAAACCTATATTACATCCTTTAAGGATAGTATTCGAGAGAAGACTACTCAAATGGGAATGGGAAAGAATGAACAAGTAAATCAATTGCTTCAATACATTTATGACTATGATAGACTTTCATTTAATAAGGAAGATTTCCAAAAGAGAAAACGAGTTAAAAATTTTGTTCCAGTATTTGATAGATGTTGCGCAAAGAGAGCTAATGAGGAGCAATGTACTAGAAGAAAAAAGGACGGTTGCGAATATTGCGGAACTCACTTGAAAGGTACACCACATGGCATTGTTGACGCTCAAAATGAACCCAAAAACACTACGCAAAAAATTGAAGTATATGCTCAAGATATTCAAGGAATTATTTACTATATTGATAAAAATAACAATGTTTATCAGGCTGAAGATATTATTGGTAATAAGATTAACCCAAAGATAATTGCTAAGTATCAAAAAGACGGAGAAAAATATAGTATTCCTGAGTTTAATATTTAAAATAAAATAAATTTAAAATAAAAATTTTTTTTATCTAATATGTAAAATGAACGAAGAAAGTAAAACTACTCTAAAAATAATTGGAATTGAATTTAATAATATCGATGATTTAAACGGGTTAACTATATTGAGGGAACAATTATTATCAGATAACAAATATGAAGAAATAAAAAAGTTTTTACCCGAATTAAAGAAGACTTATAGTTCATCATTAATGACAAGCCTCCAAAAAAATGCTGATAAATCTCAAAAATGGCCTTTATTAAATTTGGTAAGACAAATCTTAAGTAGTCATAATTATAAAATGGAACCAATAAGAAAATCAGATGGGTATACATTAGAAGGTGTAAAAAAATATAAACGATACTTTTTAATTAATAAAAAATCAAAAACTAATTCTACAAATTTAATAAAAAAAATTGAGTTGGATTTATATGATGATAATGGAGATATAAAAGAAGCCATAGACAAAAATTTATTTCAAGAACAAGATGCTGTATGAAGAGAGAAATTCTAATGACTTAAATGTCAATGTCATTAAAGAATCGTATGTAGTAAATACAGTTTTATCAGTTATTAACAATGATATTGAAAGTGGTGATAATAGTAATAGTAATAATAATAATAATGATAAGATTCTAAAAGGAATTTTAAAAAGATCTAACGATCTAGAAGATGAAGACCGTGCTAGTTTGCTAGTTTTAAAAATGTGTACAACCTTATTTATGATTATAATACTTACACCAATAATTGTTTGTGATATATATTTTGGATTTAATGACACTTCTTGTATTAATGAAACACCAAACGCATTTAACTATACAATGAAATTGTATTTATTAGTTTCAGGATTTATGTCATTATCGTGGTTGCTAACTATAATTTTTATAAATTGTTCATTATCAATCGACAATGATAATTCAATATCATTAATTTGTATAAAGTATATCGGAGTAATTGTAGTATTATTCAATATAATTTGGAATATACTAGGTGCTATAACATTTTGGGGTTTAATCTATAAAGAAGAAATTTGTGACTCAAAGATTACAACATACATTTATGTATCTCTTATTATAAAATTAGTTAGCAGTCTATTTGAACTGACACGAAAATCAAAAAAAAATGAATAAAAAGCGAACTTATAAATTAAAAAAAAGAAATAAAAAAATTTAATTAAATATCTCCGTCTCAAGTTTTAATTCATTTTTATTTCAATTATTATTGAAATAAAAAGGAATAGATACCTTTTAATTTTAGTTAAGTAGATTTACAAGTTAATAAATTAATTAGAAACAGACGTGAATTTTTTACTGAGATGTCCAGCAGGATAGCCTAATTTTGTTTCGTATTCAGTAATCATACGAATCATGTCGAACCATCGTTGTGATGAGATGTTAGGGGTAATGAGGACATCCATAGTTGCTTTTTGGAGCTTAAATTCAAAATTATTGACGCCAATTGGGTGTATGATATTGATGCTGATATTATCAGAAGGAGATGCTGCGTATTTGTTAAACTGCTCTGCGACGATGAGTTCTGATAGTAGAAATCTATTAAATGAATTGTCATACCAGTAATCAAACTCGACATAAGTGTCGCCAGTATCCATATCATCATAAATAGCGAAAACCTTTCCGATATAGGTTTCCATTTTGTGATGAATGAAGTCGATACATACGGCAAGATCGAGTTTGGCAATGCGTAACATTGGTGGTTTCTCAGTCATGCGTTTCTGAGATACCTCGACATTAGATACAGCAAAGGAAGTTTTCCGAGGATTGATAAACTGAGAAGTGAAGTGAAACATTTTAGATTGATATTGATATCTGTAAGCGCTAAGAATGTGTATATAATTATTAATATATAAAGTATTTCAATTTTATTTAATATTACATCTTTTTTACATTTCAAACACCGAATAAAAAAAGAGGTTTCCTTCATTTTTATTTTTTATATAAAGTTTTTCTCATTTTTTCTTTTTGGTCTGTCTGTGTAATTTTACAATCTATTTATATTTCTAACTTTAATTATTCTTCGTGATGGTTTTAATAAACATTTTGTAGTAGAATTTTGTTTCCTATTTATATATAAATTGACTCCAGCAACAGTATTTTCACAAAATAAATCAACTACTTGTATCATAGTAGTTGTTGTTCCAATAACCACTGAAAATACCCAGTATCCTTTTACTCTGTAAGTAATTACGTCGTCTAAATTTACATTAACGATATTAACACGTTCGCCATATTCAGGCAGTCCAGTCATTAGAGCAAATTTATTAGCAGTTGTCATTTTTGTTGTCAATCAGGTCAAATTGAAATATTTATAACTTACAATCTAAAATAAAAAGTATTTCAATTTTATTTATTTACTAGCTTCATTATGGTAACTAAAAATTTATAATGTCATATGTCGTAGGACCAGATAGCTAAAAAGTCGGCACAATTTGGTAACCGAATTAGCCGTCCGATATAGGCGAATATGTAATAAATGAGTTATAAATTAAATCAAGATAAAGGTTTGACTCCACCTTTCCAAAGGTGGAAGAATTATAATTTTTAAGTGAAGTGTAAAATAGGTGTAAAAAAAAAAAAATTGAAATACTTTTAGTAAGTAATAAGAAGAGTATAAAATAATAAATCGATCAAGTTTCAAACAATTAAAATGTCAACATCAATGATGAATTTCGAATCAGCGGTCTATGTGAATGAGCAATTGAATAGATTAATGGTGAATGCGGCTCAAGATTTGGCTCAACGTTCAATCAAGGCATGCGCTTCGCATTACAATTTCGACGCCGAGGAAGCCCAAAGACTCCTAGGCCTAGTGAATGTGAAGCTGAATCGTGCGAAGCCTGTTGATTTGAAGGGAAAGAAGGAGAAGGTAACTGTCGCCAAGGCAGCCTTCCCTATGCCCTACAACGGTGAATTCAACGATGCCTGCTGCTTTGCTCTGCGCCAAAACAGTGGTCTCTATACCCAATGCCAAGCTGTTCGCAAGGGCGATAAGGGTTCGCCCGACGGCTTAGCTCACTTCTGTAAGCAATGCCAAGTTCTGGCTGACAAAACAGAGGGCGTTCCCGAGTATGGTACCATTCAGATGCGCCAAGCAGTTGGTATCTTTGAGTACACCGATCCCAAGGGCCGCAAGCCTGTCGCGTACACCAAAGTCATGAAGAAATACAAAATTGATCAAGAAAAAGTGCTCGAGGAGGCAGGTAAGTTTAACGTTCAGATTAACGCTGAGCATTTCGTAGTCGCTGAAGTCGATTCCAAGCGTGGTCGTCCATCTTCACAGAAGGAGAAGGCGCCTAAGGAACCAAAGGGAACCAAGGGTCGCCCTAAGAAGGCCAAGAAGGTGCTCCAAATTGAGGGAGATGATGATGATCTCTTCGCTAGTCTTGTCGCTGATGCGAACAACAATTCTGGTGATGAAGCAGTTATCGCTCCCAAGACCAAGAGCACTGAAGGCAAGAAGAAGGGCAAGTCCGATGAGGAGAAGGAAGCCGAGCGCCTAGCTAAGGAAGCTGAAAAGGAAGCCAAGAAACTCGCTCTTGAGAATGCTAAGGCTGAAAAGGAAGCCAAACTAGCTGCCGAGAAAGCTGAAAAGGAAGCCTTAGCGAAGCAAAAGAAGGAATCCGAGCGTCTAGCTCGTGAAGCCAAGAAAGCTACCGAAGAAGCTGAAAAGGAAGCCAAGAAACTCGCTCTAGAGCTCGCCAAGAAGGAGAAGGAGGAGAAGTTGGCTGCTGAGAAAGCTGCCAAGGCACAGGCACAGCAGACTAAGACCAAGAAGGCTACCGAAGGTAAGGCTGCTCCTAAGGCTGCTGAGGATGAGGAAGAGCCTGATGTTGTCAAGAAAATCGAGTTCGAAGGCAAGAAGTACCTCAAGTCGAAGAAGAGTGGCATCATTTATGACTACCAAGAGTATGTCAAGAATGGTGAGCAAGTCATGGTCGGCAAGTGGAACGAGTCTAAGAACAAGATCGAATTCAACAAGGCAGCCGATGAGGAAGAGGAAGAGGAATACGATATGTAAACCAAAGGTGACTTATAAAAAAAAATAAAAAATAAAAAGTAGTTAGCATAGCATATATTTAAATTTAACATGTAATCTTAATTAATTAAAAAATTTAAAGGGCTTCCAATAAGGAAGTCTTTTTTCACGTATCATAATACTTGTTGCTGCCTGCTGCTGCTACTGTATAAGTTTTATACCAGGCTATTAAAATAGCCGAAGGTGTAAGGTAACTCTATACCAATGGCAGAGAGATACCTGCTGACTGCTGCTCTTAGACAATGGTAGAGGCGAACCAGTATAAAAAATATAAGTCATACGTCAAGTGACATATGAGTTATAGTAAATTTATAAGCCAACGGTTACTTAGGAGAGGGTTATATAGGTTAAATGAATGAATCTTCTTCCCATTTACATTCTTCGTCATCAGATGAGTAGTATATTGTTATACGATGTGTGTTCTCATCTCCATAATATAAACCACTCTCAATATCATGTCTATTATTAAAGTTAAATATAGGATGAATTATGACAAATTTTTTAGAGCAATTCTTTCTCTCGAATGTAGAGAGAATGGAGGTAATAATATTATTAATGAATTCCATTGAATCAAGTTGATGATTGTTAATTAGTTATTATTCTAATTAGTAACAAAATTTTTTGTTTCAATTTTAATTTAAATACTAATAAATATTTTCTCCAAGGCTCCAGCCGAGCCAGAGGCTTTGCTCTACAAGAATAATTATAAATTATAATGGTATAATTATTCGTCTTCCTTATCAATAAAAACTTGCTTGGAAATATTTTTAATAATTTTTTCTTCTTTTTCATAATCATTATCACCATTACCTCCCATGGATTCAACAACAATCTTATTGTATTGGTCAGAGAATTTAGAAGAATATTTATTATAATCAGGATGTATTTCTTTAAATTTAGGTATTAAATTTTGATTTTTACAAGCGACTTTTCTAACAACTTTGTGTAATTTCTTTTTCTCTTCATCTTTTTCCCATTTATCTTCATCTTTGATATACATAGTTTCTCTCTTCTTATCAGTACAATGAACAGGTCTTTTGTTAACATCTAGCTCCTTAAGATTCTGAACAATGATATTAGAGATGCCTTCTACGTAACCAATCTCTCCAACCTTTTCTAAATCAGATAATTGTAATTTAATTGAATCAACAAAATCCATAATATTCATGGCATCTTTACAGGTTTCATTTAAGAAGAAATTAAGATTAAATGCTTTGTTATGAGAATTAGTAGTAGTATTATGGGAATGATTAGTAGTTCCATTTTTAAAAACTTCCATAATCATATTTTTAAGTTCAGAACTGTCCTTGATTAATGCCAACATTAATTCTTTATCGGTTATTTCATCTTTTTTGATTTCTTCAGTTTCACTCTGAGAGTATTCTTTTGTTTTACATTTTTGTTTATGTCTCCATAAGCCAGAATTATCTTTATATGTTTTACCACAATTACATTCATGTGGGGTTTTTTGGGTTAAATCCATTGAAAAACATTGCGAAACATTGAAAATATGTTTTTTGGTCTGAATGTGTCTGTTATAATCCTTTTTATTAGATGTTGAGAAGTCACAAACATTACATGAGAAATTTAGGGGTTTTTTGGGGTTAAAATGATTGCTAAACATTGTATATATAAGCAATATAAAAAACCCCTAAATCCTTTTAAATAAAAAATATAAAAAAATTACAATCACAAAATGAAAATTATTTTTTTGGTACTGAGACGCTAATTTTCAATTATGGTCACAGAATTGTATTATTTGGCATAAAATATCCAAGGTTTTGAAAAATGGACAAAATAAATGTCCAAAATTGAAACTGAGAAAAACTTTCCCAACGTTTTTTTTACATTTTATATAATAAATTGAAAAAAGTACTTAAAGAATGAGGCGTCCTTTTGGTAAAAATCGCTAGCAAATTGAAGGCGAGTTTGTAGGCGACTATGGCACTATATTCACTACATAAATGAAGGAAAAAATGGCCACCAAATGGCAGCCAAGTTTAATTTTGTTTTAATTAATTATATACATATAAATTTTTTTACGCAGTTACAGTTGTTTTAGTTTTCTAGTTCAATACATTCACTAGCAATACTACGCTTGCCTTCTTGAACTGCTCCAACATATTTATCTACAGTCATGGTGTCAACCTCTTGCTCATCATCAATAAAATTACACATCTCAAATCTCTCAACATAAACATCCTTAGTCTGACCGATGCGATGACATCTGGCAATAGCTTGGTCTTCAACGGCTGGATTCCAGTGTGGGCTGATGAAATAGATTTCGCTATAATTTTCCTGAAGATTTAAGCCTTCACACCCGGTCTGAATTTGTAAGATAAGAGCTTCATTTTTCTCATTAAGAATATCATAACGCTTGGAATTACTAGTTCTACCGTCAAAAGTAACCACCTTAGTCATGCCACCTGCCTTCAATCTTGAAGCGATTTCATCAATCTCTTCGCGAAAATGACAGAATATAAGCTTTCCACAGTCGTTGTCCTTGCGTTCAAGAATTTTGCCGACAGCATAATCGAGTTTTGAACTATGATCGAAGGCCTCCTTGTAAGCAGAATAATCGCCCAGGAAACCATTTTGAATCATTTTATTAAGACGATTCGCCATCAACTTAGGGTAAATACATGTTTGTCTAGCCCTTAATAGAAGAGCTAATGCTCCGTTACTGAAAGCACCAACAAGGTGTTTACTTTTCTTAGCTGAGACACGACTGAAAGCTAGAGCAGAATGAATCTCTTCAGACAACTCCATTTCCTTGCGGTTATTCCAGTTGACGATATTTTTATCAAGATGTACCTCAGTCATTTGAATACCAGCCTGTTTCTTTGTTCTCTTAAGAATAAATGCTCTAGCCAAAGTGCGTAAATTCTCGCTGTCAGTATAGAAACTAGCAGGTAAGCGAAGCATAGCACATAAGCTGTAGAAATCTTTCTTAGAGTTTTGAACAGGTGTGCCTGAAACAAGCCAACGAATTTTGGCCTGAAGTAGTCTGGCACCGATATACCTGGTAGTATTTTTGTTGCGCAAATGATGTGCCTCATCGAAAATAATGCGAGACCAGGCAACTTTATGAAGCAAAGTAACCGTTTGCTGTTTAATTTGAGCCTTCAAAAGAGTAATAGCACCATAAGTAGTGATAACAATCTTAGCATTGTTTAATTGTTCAAGGTCAATGTCCTTCTTATCCTCACCATGGAAGATAAGAGCACGATGACCAGTAGTACGGTATATTTGTACATACCATTGGTCAATCAGGACAGGCGGTACAACAATAAGCGTTTTCTCAAGAAAATTACAAAGCATGGTACCTATCATCATAATGGTCTTACCTAATCCCATTTCATCAGCGATAAATCCTCCGCGAACCCCACACACTGGGTCAGTTCTAAGCTCATTATTCATTATCCAACGGACACCCTCGAATTGATATTGCTTACGGTCCAGCTTGGTACGGTCCAAGTAGTTACCAAATTGAGCCATGCGGTCCTCAATAGTAGTCATTTTTATAAGCCGAAGGCGACTGTATAAGTTTACGGTTGTTTATAAGTTCACTTTAATAGTTAATTTGATATAGTTATGTACCAATCATTGAATTTTGGAAAATTTCATTCAATTTTTTCTTTATTAAGTTAGGTATAGAGAGAACTAAAAATTTATAAGTATTTGAATAATTGGAGGCTCCCAAAGGTTCTGACTTAACAAAGGCACTGCGTTTCGTCGCCTTATAAATTTTAAGTTCTGTATAAAATGACCGCGAAAAATAAAAATTGAAATACTTTTTGCTTACATGTGTAAGGTATTAATAAAATAAAGTTATCAAGTTTAAAACTACTACTAAGAATGTACCAAGAAGCTATTGAACAAGCCGGCCGTGAGATTAATATCTTCGAATTTGCTCAGTTCTCTCTCACCTGTCCTGGAACCGAGTTCGGTATTCTTCAACCGAATCCTGAGTTGGAGCGCGTTGATGCCGCACTTGCCGCAATGTGTCAGCCTGAAGATGATTTTCCAGTCCTTCCTCGCCCTGACATTATAGATGACTTCAACGCAATCACATTCATTGAAGAAGACCTCCTCGAGAAGGTATTCGAGTTGTATGATGGAGACAGACATCGATTTGACAGCGATATATATCAAGTGGGTAGTCAGTATAACCCATGCCTTAGTCGCAGCTATCACCCAGGTCGTATCTATGGTTCTGGACATTATGGCAGTGCTGAACAAGAGGCAAGATATCAATCCTTCATTCGCGACCCCATTATGGTATTCGAGGTTCTTGACGAGTTTAATAGCCAAAAGGATGAAAAGAAATACCAGAGAGAATGGGATGAACCCGATATATATCCTCATGACCTACTAGTCAACGACGGCCTTCGGCTAGTCAACGACGGCCTTCGGCTAGTCAACGACGGCCTTCGGCTAGTCAACGACGGCCTTCGGCTAGTCAACGACGGCCTTCGGCTAGTCAACGACGGCCTTCGGCTAGTTCCCGAGCCATTTATTAGAGCACCAGTTATAAGTTATGAGGCAGCTGTGATTATGGAAGAGGAATTCCATGAAGCCTACTGGGACAAACAATATCAACAGGGGCTTACTCTGGGTGACCTTGAGATGGAAGAAGATGAATATCATGAGAATTGGTAAGGTAAGTGTATAATTGTATATTTGTAATTGTATATTTGTAATTTAATTAAGTAAAATTTATATGGGGGTCCTTAACCCTTTTTTATATTAATTCATAACCCGTATATAAATTTTTAGTAGGCGCATTTAAGTGATTATTTAAAAAAAATTGAAATACTTTTTGAAAACAATCGTAAGTCACTAATAATTCAAGTATCAAAGTTTTAAACTCCTAAAAGATGTCCTACAAGTCTAATGCCAACAAGAAGCCCTTCTGTAAGGTGTGTCACGATGCTGGCAAGAGTGAAGCCGAGTATACCTCCCATTTCGTTCGATCACGTCCTGACAAGAATGGTAAGTGTAATGTTACCTGTCCAGTTTTGGCTGCCACCGAGTGTCGATATTGCTATAACCTCGGTCACACCACGAAGTTCTGTCCTGTTCTTCAGGAGAATGAGAAGCGCTATAAGAAGGAGAAGTCGGTGGCAATTCAATATCAAAGACCCGAACAAAGAGCATATTCTAAACCAATCCCAGAACCTGTAGTCGAAAAGAAGTATTCTGGCGCATTTGCTGCCCTAGGCGATGACAGTGACCAGGAAAATGAGAAGCCTGTGCCTAAAGTAGCAGTACCTGTAGACGAATTTCCTGCTCTACTTGGTTCGAAGAAGGAAGTCACATCAATCGCAAATACTGTAAGTTGGGCTGCCATGGCCGAGAAGCCAGCCGCACCTGTATTAAAGCCTCTTGTCAAGACTACGCCTCAAATTGTCGGCAAGAAATGGGCTGACTATAGTGACAGCGATTCCGAGGAAGAGGAATTCCAATCAGCTCCATTGGTAAGAACTGCCTCTGTTTACAATGCGCCGTGCTACGAATCGAGATCTTCGTATGATGATGAAGATTGGTAAGGTATAAAATAAAAAATAAAAAATAAAAAATCATATTATATATTGTATTGTTTTCTGTAATTTTAATTAAATAAATAAAAAATAAAAGGAGGCTACCCTTTTTTCCTGCTGTTGACTGCTGCTCTAACCATGGGTGGGTTGCTGCCTGCTGCTGCTCCTTAGACGCCAAAAACCCGGCATCTATTATAAGCCAAATTGACGGCGATTTAAGTGGTTAAGTTGAAGGATGGTATGGTTACAGTGTGCTGGCGTGGTTACCGGGTGACAGTGGATCGTCTTCTCTCTATCTTCAATTTTTAAATCTAATTTTTAAATCTAATTTTTAAATCTAATTTTTAAATCTAATTTTTAAATCTAATTTTTAAATCTAATTTTTAAATCTAATTTTTA
>Ga0209443_1001256_pt1 | contig 16181 bp, 15 predicted proteins | sample LauGreBMM110DCMD_2_FD_187571 | JGI IMG/M metagenome (GOLD analysis project Ga0209443, IMG submission 187571) | Freshwater lake microbial communities from Lake Michigan, USA - Su13.BD.MM110.DCMD (SPAdes) (version 2) | ecosystem: Environmental > Aquatic > Freshwater > Lake | place: Lake Michigan... | reverse complement strand
TTGACTCTATTTGGTTCATCCAAATACTTTGCGGTGAGTTCCTGGAATATAAGAATAATATTAATGATTCTCAATTTTGACAAGACTTCTTCCTTCATGAGATACACTAAAAATACAGCCATCGCTTTACGCATATCGTTTCGTTTATTGTATGCGCAAAACAATTCGTAATCCTTATCTCCATCTACATGTTCGATCTCACGAACATTGTTTACAAATACAACAATAAAATTGTTCAATAGCTCACTGAAAATTGGAAATTGCGCAATCAGCTCTTTGTACAGTTTCGCATAAATCTCGGCGTAGAAACGATTTGTGCTCGCGATATCAAATATCGTCTTTGAAACATCCTCATTAATCTCCCCGACATTATTCTGCAGGAGAGATATGATCTGATCTTTCTGAACTTCGTAGTTTTTAGAACTCATCTTATTCAACGCAGAACGGATATCTTGGATGAGTTTTTCAGGACCAGTTAGCGCAGTAATAATAGGAGTTGATTTAAATTCGCGGATCCTCTCCCACGACTGATCTTCTATTACTTTCGTTCCAGTCGGTCTCGGTTTTCTTGGTTGTGGTATCGTCTTTTTATATTTTTCGTGTGACTCGTTATTATCCAATATAATAGGAACGATTTGTTTATTTACCGAGTCAATCAACTCTCGTATTTCTGCTGAAATTTGAAATTTCCCTCCATTTAATTCATAATGTTGAAATTGTTCCAAACTGTAATGTTGAATTACCATGTTTCTTCGATGTATACTATAGTATGGAAGTTCCTATTTATATAACTTAAGAAACTATATAAACTTAAATATTAGAAAATAGGTAATGAACAGTAGTCAAGAAAACGAACCCGAATGTGAAGACTCGCCGCCGATTAAATCCTGGGATCAAATGAATTTGAAAGATGATTTATTAAGAGGCATATATTCCAACGGATTTGAAACGCCAAGTGAAATCCAAAAAAAAGCGATTATTCCTCTGTCGAAAGGAAAGGATTTGCTTGCTCAGGCTCAGTCTGGGAGCGGCAAAACCGGTTCATTCACAATTGGATCATTACAGATTATCGACGTTTCAATAAAGCAGACGCAAGTACTTATCCTCGTTCCAACACATGAACTCGCAAGGCAAATCACGCTGGTTGTACAAAGTATAGGGTCTGTAATGAAAGGTCTCGTTGTGAAAACAATCATCGGGGGTACATCTGTAAGAGAAGATGTTCAGTCCATGGAAGCAAATGTTCCGCATTTGATAGTCGGGTGTGTGGGTAGGGTATGCGATATGATTTCGAAACGTTATATAGATACGACGCAACTTAAGTTACTTGTTTTAGACGAAGCAGATGAGATGCTAACCCAAGGATTCGGAAACCAAATCCGGTTCATGTTTAAAAGTTTTTTCCCTGAAAAAATTCAAGTTGCATTGTTTAGCGCAACCATGCCCGATGAAATGGTTGCGTTAACTAGGAATATTTTGAGAAATCCGGTACAGATAAGAGTCAAATTAGAAGATCTTAGTCTTAAAGCAATTGACCAATATTATATTGCAGTAACTGACGATAACATGAAATATAGCGTATTGAAAGATTTGTTCGCAAAAATAAGTGTTTCTAAGTGTATTATTTACTGTAATAGTGTGAAAAGAGTCGAAACTCTAGGTCAGAGTATGTCCAGAGACGGGTTTTCAGTTTGTTGTATTCATAGTGGAATGGAAAAACAAGAACGTACCGATATTTTTAATCAGTTTCGGAACGGTCAACAACGTGCCCTGGTTTCATCCGATATCACTGCCCGTGGTATTGATATCCAGCAAGTGAGTGTAGTGGTGAATTTTGACGTTCCGAAAAGCGAACATACGTATTTACACCGAATAGGGAGAAGTGGAAGATGGGGTCGAAAAGGATTTGCGATTAATTTGGTCTCCAGACATGATATACAATATATTCAAAAAATCGAGACCAACTATAAAATCACTATCCAGGAAATGCCCGCGAATTTCGACGGCAAAATTTAATTTTGGATTCTTCTTAGAGGGTATGATCCCATTGCTTGTGGTATAATTGTTGCGGTTATTCTCTGAGGATATACGTATGCTTTTACACGGTATCCTATATATAAGGTGGACCCAATCGCTAGATTATTGGCGTAAAAACACATTTTATAAATGTCGGTACTTAATTTCGTAATTTTCCCCATAAGCATTGCTTGCTCCGCCATATATCTAGCCGAATGTGCAGAAGTAGTTGCGGTAATACAAGCCGTCAGTGACTCTGGAGCCATGTACGAAGAAACCCAATCGACCATCGCTGTCGGATTTACATTGCAATTACTTTGAAGATTCTCTGCAAGATCCGCAGCACTTTGATCAAAAACTTTAAATAAAAAGCCACGGAGCAATTCAATATCATCTTTTACAATATTCGTGTGAATATTTTGAAAATATCTCAACCAAAAACTCAGAAAAGTGAGTTGTTTATCGGGTTCCTCTGTATATCGGATACTATCCAGAATCACCCTGGTTTGCTCAGTAATCTGTCCAGTGATATTAATTTCACCATTGAGTTGTGTGAATCGTATATAAATAAAATAAGCCAAAATGACGGCCGCAATCAACCCCAAAATGGCAGAAACCATTTCTTTATCCATCAATTTCGATTCTTGAGTATATGTGATTGTTTTCGGTCGAGAACGAACAGTAGCTCTAAGTCCAATCGGTCTAACACTTAGCATTCCTCCCATCAATGGAGTAGGAGATTTATATAATTCACGTATGACGTCTTTAATGTGTTTTTCGTTTATTTTTATAGGATGATCCAGGGTTTTCAAAATGGAATTCAATTTTTCACACGTTTTTTCAATTAATTCTTCCGATTTTTTCGAAAAATTCTTTTTTTCTTTCGATGCGGGCAAGGATAAATAATCAACAAGGACTTGTTTGTAATTGAAACACAATCCCAAGTTTTGTTTTTTCGATTTGGTTTTGCGTGCGGTGGGTGCAGATTTGATTTTCCTCAAATTCAAAGGGGGCTTCTTTTGTTTTCGCGAAACAGGGGCAGATTTGGGCATCGTATATTATACACTTCATTGAGAACTAAAATTTTAAATTTGCTAAATTCGTTTCTTTCTCGATATTTAAATGTCAAAATTATATAAAGCAATGAACTTTGTGCAAAAGTGCATCGATAAAATAGAACAAGATTTAGTCATGTTGGAAAAACGCGAAGAGGAAGAAACTTCACATGAAACCAAAAGGACGAAACATGTGGACATATTCACTACCGCGGTATTCAAATTACCGATCGAAACGATTCAACCGACGGAAGTTCATACATTATCTGCAATCGTAGCAGATGACCTGGAACTGGTGAAAACTTCCGAAAAACGCAACATGTATTCTCATTTATTTGATATTGATGCCGATACTGAAAGTAATCTATTTGCAAGAGAATTAATCCCATCGTGTCAAAAGGTATATTCTACAAACACCCAATTTCTAAAAGACAGCCAAGCCGTTATTGAAAAAATCAAACAGTTCTCTCCTTGTCCTGTTACAAATACAAGAATCAAATCGAATTGGGTTACAGTTCGACATGACGAAAAGTTCTGTGAACATTATGGATATTTAGAATGGGAAATGTTGAAACCTTTCAATACAAATGCCTCGTTTCTTCAGTCTCTTTCGATTGCACACATTTTATCTCCGTTGATGAGTTTTTTCATCCCATTGTTGTTTCTTATATTCCCATTCATTATTTTGAAAATCCAACAGGTTCCCATATCTTTTTTCAAGTATATCGAAGTTCTGAAAGATATTGCAAAAAACCATTTCATTGGTAAAGCAATCATGAGTATGGATAAAGTGTCGGTTTCGAATATTATTTATTTGGTTTCGTTACTTGGTCTATATTTACTTCAAATGTACAATAATTCGATGCAATGTATTCGGTTTTACCGGAATACACAAAAAATGAATGGAGAACTGTGCGATTGGAAAACATACATCAGTCACAATGTGGAAAAGATGGAAAGTTTTATAAAATCGAATAGTCATTTAGAAACATACAAACCTTTTTGTAAAACGGTTTCAAGACACCATAAACAATTGTCTGTCATTCTGAAAAAACTGCAAAATGTCTGTCCGTTTACTTGTTCTCTCGCAAAGTCGGTTGAAATAGGATACATGCTTGAATGTTTCTATGAACTTCATTCGAACAAATTGTATGAAGAGTCAATTTTATTTTGTTTCGGATTTGATGGTTATTACCAGTTACTTGAAGGCGCTTCACGACATTTACATTCTGGTTACCTGAATCGCGCTTCATTTTACGACGAGAATGCTGATGAAGAAGAAACCAAAACTCAAATCCACAACCAATTTTATCCTTCGGGTGAGGAATGCATCAAAAACGATCTAAACCTGGATAAAAATATAGTTTTGACCGGCCCGAATGCTTCAGGTAAAACAACTTTATTGAAATCTACTGCAATCAATATTATTTTCACACAACAATTCGGAATTGGGTTCTACAAGTCATGTATAATACAGCCATATCACAACATCCATTCATATTTGAATATCCCAGATACTTCTGGAAGAGACAGTCTTTTCCAGGCAGAATCTCGAAGATGTAAAGATATTTTAGATAGTATTGCAGAGAACGGACTAGAATCGCGTCACTTTTGCATTTTCGATGAATTATATTCAGGTACCAATCCACGCGAAGCCACCAAAACGGCATTTGCATTCATGAAATATATCAGTTCTTTCAAAAACGTGGATTTGATTTTGACCACACATTATGTATCTATTTGCAAGAAGCTCGAAAAGGGTTTCCCATCAAGAATCGCAAACTACCAAATGGAAGTGTTAGAAGTCGAACATGTCGAGGAAAACACTTACAAGATAATCGAGGGAATTTCTACACGCGAAGGGGCCATTAAAATTTTAAAGGAAATGAAATATCCCGAATTGATGTTGGAAACGTTTAACAACACTGATTTTTTAGAAGACAACGATGACTATAAAAAAGAGAAAGAAACAGATGACGATAATGATAATGATGATGGGAGTTTTGAGGAGTGCGTGGTGGTGTAAATGATTATATCATTTTCGAGGAAAATAATATAAAATTTATGGTTCTTATATTCAAAATGAATACACAGAATCAATGGCTATTGGCTAATTTACTAGAATTTTACGAAAACCAAGAATATTTAGATATTTTAAAGAAAATCGTAAACAGAGAATTTATCATAAGAGACTCCTCGAAAAAATTATCTATCCGTCTGGTGAATTGGTTTGTGACTAATTACGCGAAGCAACATTTCACGGTTTACGAAATACAATCATCGCCCGACGAAATGAAACGTTTTTTCGTCTGGACGAATTATAAATCTACTGAAGATAGTTATTCGAAACAAATGTTCGACCCGTATTGCCGTCAACAACGAATTTTAATTCCCTACGACAAAACGACTCAGATCGAAACTACGATTGGGCAATTACATTTTTTCAAGTGGGCTATTATAAATAAAGTCATTGAATACATTATCGATAATTATGACTGTATAGAGAAGGATATGGTCACCCGTCTCAATACGATTAAAAAGAAATACTCCACACAAGAAGTCCTTGTCGGAAATAATGGGAAAACCAGAAAAAAGAGAGAAGAACTGAGTACAAATGCGTGTCGTATCATGCATAAAGAAATCTGCGAAAAACCCATCAAAATGAGTTTCTAGAATCCTTGTCCTCCTCTCGAAAGAAGTAGTTTTTTAGTCTGATCGTCGAAACATACTCCGCCTGCCCCCTTGGTATATCCGAATGATTTTCCGATACATTCCGCCGATGAAGGTAAACCTCCGACAACATCAATCGTCGACCAAGACGAAGTGTCGATAATAGCGGGCGATAACGCGGTAAACCCTTCTACTTGTTCTTCTTCTTCTTCTTCTTCTTCTTCTATCACTTCTTCTTCTGTCGGTTGTGCAGGTGCTCCTTCAAATCTCTCTTTATAAGGAAAATGTTTTGCAAATGAATGAAAAGGTACAGGTTCTCCCCGACAACTTCCATAATTAGCAATAAATATGACAACGATAAATAAGACAAATACTACCAAAACTTCAGGGGCTAATTTAAATTTCATTCTTCTTTTATACTCTTTAAACATATAATTTTTCTAAACATAATCGTATTTAAACATCCCGTGTACGAAATCCTTCTTCATCTATTTCGTCGTCACTTTCTTCTTCTGTTGACATGATACGGTACTCGTCGTCTAAATGCACATTTGTCGGTAATGGTATTCGTGCTTTCTCATCTGACGGAGCCAACCAAGTTTGTTCTAAATAAGTTAAAAGTTGATTCCATTTGCTCTCTGCCGTTTTGGAAGTAGTTGTGACTTCGTTTTCTTTTCCTCCGGTTTGAATACGGAATAGTAATAGCCGTACTTTTCCTCGCAAAAATGACTTTATCTTTTCTTCAAATGCAAAGAAAATCACAATACCGGTCAGAATAAAAACAATGATACCTACATGAACTATTGAAATATGATACGTATCAAGAATAGTTTGAAAATGATTCATTTTGGTCGTGAGTATTTCAGACGACGGTTCTATAATTTCAGAAACAGAATCCATTATGAATCCTTTATTATAAAGTTTATATATTTATTTCGTGGAAAAATACATAAACAAGTTTAACCTTACTTTATTTATATAAAATGGATCCAAGCGATCGCCTCGATCTCAAGAAATTGATGAAAGCTGGAGAGAGCGATTATGTCGATAATACGGATGGAATTAGACGTTTGAAACACAGCGATTTAATTGCAGCAGATATGAAAAAGTTGCAAGATTTGAAAGTAAGCCATGCTTCCATGCGCACGAGTTTTCCCGATGATTTCTCAGATTTATGTCAGAGAAAATGTTCGTTCTTGTTCAATGCATATCCCGATATCTATCATAGACTATTTAAAGATCAATTAGATGTGGCACTGATGATGGATGCACTGAAGACTTTGGGACAAATCGAGACTGGAAAAATAAATCAACAAGAGGGATCGATTATCATGGGGAAATTATTCTATAAAGTTTTTGTAAGTAATGCGATAAAACATGAAGAATCTTCGTCGAATACAACTCCATCAGAGACGACGTTCGTCGACTCCAAACAATTAACCTGGCTTGAATATAAACAAACGGTTTTGAAACAGTTCAATTCCGGTGAAAAAGAAGCTTATTCGTTACAGAAAAAGAAGAAAAAGGGACAATTAAAAAATAAAAAGTAAGGGAATAATGTATGGAAGATAACAATTGCAAAGTATTTCAAGGAAACTCTTATTCTACTATTGCGGAAACTAAGCATTTTTACCTGCCTGAAAAAGTAATCGTCTTTGATTTAGACGAAACGCTCGGATCTTTTGGAGATTTATATATAATATGGAGCGGTATCAGACATCTAATTGCAGACTTTGATCGCTTTGACAATTTAGCAGATTTGTACCCGGAATGCATTCGGTTCGGGGTGCTTACTATTTTGGAATATTTATATAAAAAAAAACAGAAAAAACAGTGCCAGAAAATATTCATTTACACGAATAATCAATGTAGTGGCGATTGGGTCAATAAAATCACACAATATATGTGTCTCAAAGTTAGAAGTTCGTTCCAGAGACATGAGGGTCTAAGTAGTTTACCAACGGATCCTTTATTCGATAAATTAATTTGCGCATTTCGAATCAATAACAAATCAGTTGAAATATTGCGTTCTAGCCATAAAAAATCGATGAACGATCTTATCAATTGTACTTTGTTATCGAAAGATGCCGATATTTGTTTCATCGACGACGTCGAACACCAAGAAATGAAAAACTCTCGAGTATATTATATTTGTCCTCGTCCCTATTTTCACACTCTTACTCCTGAAGATTTTACTCTACGATTAATAGAGTCACCTATTGTGAGAAGCTACCGATTGAAACGACCGCTGTTATTTTCCTCGAAATTTTGGGTCCCCTGGTTTTTTAATTACAAACGCAATTACACTCGTCCGCGAAATCTCAAAAATAATTTCCATGAAGATCTGTTGGTTTCGAAACAACTCATGTATCATCTGAAGGAATTCATGTCTTGGAAACGCCCTCCTCCGAAATACGATCCGAGTACAAAATCCAAAACACAAAAAGAATCGAAGAAAAAAACGAAAAGTAGAAGGAAGACGAAACGAAAGATTCAATCATTATAAACAACCGTCATTTGCTGTCACAATAAGGCATTCTTCTGGACTCATACGTTGAAATGTATAAAAACGATTCATTCCATAATGCAATGGTTTGTTATGATATCGAATATTCACTAGAGTATTAATTTTACTGAAAGAAAGACCTCTGTACATGGCAACCGCTTTTAATACATGGGGTTCTTCCCGAGACATTCGTCTAACAAAGGAATTTATGCGGAAATCACAAATGTTATCAATCAAACGAAATGTTCGTAGTTCACTTTTGTATTTGGCTCGTGTTTCCTGGTCGAGGTTCATCGTATCCAATAAATCGTGAATCTCTTTCTGTAAAAAAGTATGAGTGATTCCTTCCAAATATTCATATTTATCCGTCTGTTTGACAACGCTATCTAACCAGATTTGAAAATCCTCCTTGTTCACCTCGAATTCGGTTTGTTTCTTAAGCTCTTCTATTATTTTGAGAGTTTCTTGGGACATTGTTCTTGATATAAATATAATAATAATTTTTATATCTATAATATGGGAGAAAGAGAAGAAGAAGAAGAAAATATACCCATATATATTGGGAAATACCGATTAGTCCAGCCACTCGGAAAAGGGCGTTTCGGTAAAGTATACGAGGCGTCCAATAAAGACAAGATGTACGCTTTAAAAATAGAAGATATCGATTCTGAATATAATACCATCCAGCATGAAGCATACATATTACATTTATTATTTCGAAGAAAAGTGAACAATGTCCCTTCGTTATATTGGTATGGTTCCGAGGAACCGTGGCGATTTATTGCTACCACTATTTATAAAGGTTCTTCTCTCGACGACGTATATTTTACGTTGACTTGGGATGAAGTTGTAAATTGGTTTAAATGTGCAATTACTATCATTCAATCTCTACATCAAGCAAAAATCATACACCGTGACATCAAACCCATTCATTTTTTAAGAGACGATGAATCGGAATGGAATCTTATTGATTTTGGAATGGCCGGGCATGTGGGAAACATAATAAATACCGAATTAAGCACAACTGTTACCGGGACACCCAAATTTATGAGTTTTTGGATTCATAATGGACAAAAACCAGCCAAACGCGATGACATGATTTCACTGCTTTATATTTTCGTCGATTTATACATGATACATCATCACAAAACTCGTCTACCGTGGCTTTCTATCAAAGATCAATTTGCAAATCCAGACCATATATCTCGTATTCAGTTGTCTCATCCATATAATTTGGCATTGATGCGAGAGAAACAATGGGATCATTTTCAAACGTTTCTCTCAATGTATAATGTCCCAAAAACAATAGTCAATTTAGTAGCTGAAGCAGCGACATGGGAATATACAAGTGACCCGGAATTCTCGATACCAAATTAAATACGGAGTTCTTCGTCGAATATTTTAAAGACATCCTTGTCGTGCGTGATGATGAAAACGGCCTGTTTATATTTACTGAAATCTTTAATGATCGAAATCACCTCTTTTTTTAGTGCGGGATCCAGACCGTTTGTTGGTTCGTCAAGCACCAGTATACGTGTAGGATTAATTAGACCACCAATCATATTTACGACCTGACGTTGTCCTCCAGACAAATTTTCTCCCATTAAACCGGCGTTCTTCTCCTCAATGTCGACGTTTTGGTAGAGTTTTGTAATGTGAGGATACTTTAAAATCTGCTTTAAAAAATAGTCGCAAATTTCACGATTCGAGCATCCGTACAACATATTTTCAATCACCTTTTTATCGAAAAGCTTTGAATTTTGATTCACATAGGTAATGTTTTTCCGGACATATAGCGGATCCAGTTCGTGAATATTCACTCCATCAATCAAGATTTCGCCCTTGGAGCATTCATTCATTTTCAGCATCAACTTGATAAATGTAGACTTTCCTCTTCCTGAAACACCGGTGATTCCGATAATTTTACTGTTCTCGGGTCGCACATGATAACTCCGATCTTCGAAAACATTGACCGCTTCACTATTATACTTATAAGACACGTTTTTGAATTCGATTTCTTTAAATTCCAAGTCGTATTTTTTAAATCTCGATGGCTGGATCATCAATTCGTAAGATTCTTCTAGCTGTGTGAAATATTTGAGTGTTGCTTTTATTCTTCCGACATATGCAAACGTATCTGGTATTTCGCTGATGAGCCATTCTAATTTTTCTTTATATAGGAATAACAGCGTCAAAGAAGTAACGAAAAACACAGCGCTCATTTTTTTACCCATGAAGAGTTTCAACATGTACCAAATGGACGTTACCATGATGAAATAAATGACAAGCCCGGTTATTGTACTATGATTATTCAGCATTTCATAAAAATGAGTACCGGTGTCTATATTTAGATTCGACATTTCAAGGAATTCCAAAACCTCTTCGTCTGCTTGTCCCCTATACACTATTTTATCAACGTTATTTAGAATATCAATCATGTGGGCATCTGTTTTAAACAAAAGCCCTTCGTATTTCATATTTTCGTCTATAATTTTGTCGAAAAAGTAATAAAAATAGCCCGCGATCAAGATATTACCCGTAAAAAAGAAAATACTCAATAGTGGACTTATCTGGAAAAAATAGGCACTCACCACAAACAAAAATATAGAATTGGGTAAATAATTCGACATTACTCTGTTCAGAATACTCGAAAATAAATCGGCCAATCGGTGAATCGGAGAATTCAATTTTGTGAAATTAATATCACTGAAATTAACGTCGTGATTCACTCGAATAACGGCTTCGACAATCTTGTGTCTCGCCCACGATCTCAATTTCGTCAGAATTTGGTTTTCAAGCGAATACATGAAATGGGACAGTAAAATCATAATGGCCAATAAAAACGAATAGAAAAAAAATATATTCATAATGTCGCCCGACCGATTATGGTGAACTGCGTCGATGAGTTTCGATGATGTTTCGGAAATTCCTTTTGTCTGGATGACTTGCATGGCGATGATTGTCGAAAAAAGACCAAAAACTTTAATATATTCTTCTTTTAAAAATAGTTCCAAAAAATGAACAATAAAGTGTTTCATCTTTGATTCTATACACATTCTATAGAAATCGTTTATGCTAAAATCGTAATGGGGATTTAGTTTAGGAATTTTATCAAACTATAAAAAACGTATCATGTTCTTATATAGGATGCCAATCACAGGAAACACAAAAAAATACAAAGAAACCACAACAGGTAAAAATAAAACGAAAAAAAAAATGGGCCTGAAACATTTTCCTACATATTTTCCATCAGATACAGAAAAGGAAATGATATGCATGAAATTAAATCCATCGAACGAAGAAGAACTCGTAAAAGATTATAGAAAGCTTCAACTTCTTTCTTGCAATCAAATCAAAAAACAGTCTGCAGAAACTCGTGTTGGAAACCGTATCGTAGATCATTTCACGCTGAAGGAACGACTGCATACAAAAGGTCAACAGAAGATCGATTTTTATACTTTCTGGAAGAATAGAGCATATTTCAGAAAAGTACCTTATATTAGGAAAATGCTCGATTTTTACAAGTCTAGAGACACGGATGAAATTCGGAAATTTAAATATATTTTCAATCTGTATTTAAGTTCCATTTCTATTTTCAGACCCATACTTGCAATGGAATTGTATTGTATGGTTTCTGCGAAACGAGTACTCGACTTTACCATGGGTTGGGGCGGTCGGCTTCTTGGTGCACATGTTCTGAATCTTGAAAGTTATATTGGAATTGATATCAATACCGAATTGCGTCAACCATATGATAGAATGATTTCATTTTTGAGAGAACGAGAACAACCCTTGAATAAACAAACTCAGATTCAACTTATTTTCAAAGACGCATTAAAAGTAGATTACATTACACTAGACTACGATACCGTTTTTACTTCCCCTCCATATTACGATTATGAAGAGTATCGCCACATGAAACAATACGACTGGAAGGAAGAATTTTACGAGCCAATGATAAAAGTGACTTGGAAATATTTAAAGAAAAACGGCCACTATTGTTTAAACGTACCAGAAGACATTTACGAAACCGTATGTGTACCGATTCTCGGACAATATCACAGCAAACTCATTATGAAAAAAAAGAAACGAACGAAAACCGCGAATTACAAAGAATTTATTTATATTTGGAAAAAAGTGTAATAAAATAGTCTCGGTATTAGGTATAAAACGTTCATGGTAAAGTCGAGAATACACAATGAGGTTGAGTACGACGAAAGTAGAAAAATGTACGAAGAAGATAAAAATCACGACACTGTCGTTTATTCGTGTACTCTTATTGATACTGTGTATCGTATCGCTCTAGGGAAACAGCGGTCAGATATGTCTCATTTAGGAATGTATTACTTTCCTATTTATTTAATTAGTATCAAGAATAAGATCAAGGGGAAGGTCGGGGTTTTCGAAATTGAAGCTTCTCGCGTCAATTCAATCCGAGACAAGGATCAGGATGTGAAAATCAGTTTACTAGGGAAACCGTTGCTTTTCTCTTATGTTACAACTGAGTATCTAACAACGTTTGGAAAAAAACATGTAGAAGAAGTGAAAGAGGATAAAATACCAGAAAAAGATCAAAAAGAAGAGGAACCCACAGATGAAATGTTCAGTGTTCCAAAACGAAAGAATAAGAAGAGTCACTCGACAACCGATCTTTTAAAAAAGGAAGATGTTTTTGAAAAGAGCGATACAAAAATAGTGGAAAAACTGACCCCTGAAACGCTTGAAGATGCAGAGAGAATCCGTAAACAGTACAAAAGTAAAACAACCGACTCGTGGATAACAAAAACAATGAAAAACCCGAATTATACAATTGTCAAGAATAGTGGGGGAGGAGATTGTTTTTTCCATGCTGTAGTCCAGGGAGTTGCAACGATTGGAATGGAAACATCGGTAGAGAAACTCAGGAAAACCATTGCGCAAGAATTGGACATAGGACAAGTCGATACTTACCGAAATCTACATAAAATGCTTCAGGAGGAAAAGAAAAATCTGGAAGACCAGACCAAACAAAACAAAGAGGAACTTATTCGTCTGAAAAAGGGATCGGATACAACATCTATCTCTCGAAACCAAGCGAACATTATCGTGAATAAATACAAGGAAACCGAGGATCTCTTGAAAAGATTGAGTCAGGAACAGAGTCTAAACGAGAGTAATCAGAAAGATTTCAAATTTATGGACACGATTTTATACGGTATGGACGATGGGAAATATAAAAACATGTCTGTCCTTGAAAAGGCTAAGCTATTTGTGACCACCCCCGACTTTTGGGCAGATGCTTGGGCGATTTCGAAATTGGAATCTGTTTTGGGAATCAAAACCATCATTTTAACAGATACGGAAGATTCTACATGTATTGTGAAATATACGGAAGGAGAAGTTATTCAACCGAAACACTACATTATTATGAATCATACAACTGCCGGAGGAGGTCATTACGAACTTGTCACGTACAAAGAAAAAGGTGCATTTGAGTTTACAGAATTACCATACGATCTTAAAATAATGATTATCAAGCATTGTTCTCAGAAAGACGCCGGTCAGTTCATGCATATTAATGAATTTAAACAGCTCAAGTATGATTTGGGGTTGCATGAAGAACCTTCTGATGTGGTCGAAATCCAATACGACAACCTATTCGACAAGTTTTCGACACTACGGATCCATGGCAGAGCAGCAAATGATATGCCAGGAAAATCAAACGGAGACAAAATAAGCAGTTCATATAAAAACAATTCGTATTTCTTGGAATTAGAACAGTTTATTGCGAAAGATGAAAAGAGAAAGTATTGGCGTAGAATGTTTGACGATTCCTGGACAGAAGCTCAATTCGAAGTCCAAAATAAACACTGGGCTTCAGTTGAACATTATTTGCTGGCCTCGACTTTCAAAGAACAGGACCCGGAATTGTTCGCACTACTTTCTCTCGATTCAAAATCTGCGATTTCGTCGGATCTCGTCAAGGCAAGGAAAGAAGTCGCAGAGAGGAAAAAAAACAAGATAAAAAAGATACATGACCTCGACCCTGATGTTATACGCGAATGCCGGATAGAAGCGATAAGGGCCAAGTTTCTACAAAATTCAGACCTGACAACCATGTTGGTACACACCAAAATGTCCAAAATAGATAGATTAGTTCAATATGGGAGTCCAACGGAACCCGATATTGAATTAATGAAGATACGCAAAGAAATGAAAAACGCACGCGAAAATCAGTGAGCGGATTTACCTTCGCCTGGTTCCCTTGCGTTTCTTTCCTCTCGCTCTTTTTCTGCTTTTAGAACTACTAACAAAACTCATTGTTTTGCCTAAAGTCGAGGTTATTTGGTTGTTTTTTGCGACTTTGTATAACTTCGATGCGCTTTTCGCAGCTTCGATCGGAGACATGTTTGGATTGAGTGCCCGATGTTTTTGTAAGAAAACCATCCAAGGATTCATCATTTTCTTATGTTATATATTGATTTTATATAATATATTTTCCTCCGGTATGAAATTAACGAATCGCTTTTTCCAAACGCATGGATGCGAAATAATTCTGAGGGTCGGATACATAGTTATTGGGAATATGATATACTCGGGAGTCCATATGTATTTTACCATTAAAAATGGGCACGATGGACGACTTGTACCAACCGGTTTTGGTGCCATGTAATCCGATCGCACTGCTCGCTCTCACGGAATACCCCTTGATATTTCGTAAATCCCAGAATTTACTTTCGACAAATCGATTGAATTCTGCCTTGTCATAGATCCAAAATCCACAATATGGATTCGACGTGTTGCATACATACCTATGATCATCTATCTGTAAGAATTGACTCATTGGCTCGATAATATCAGTCAGATATTCGTGTGAATCCTCTCCGACTTCTATTCTGAAAAATGCCAAATTATGGTTTTCTGCCATGACACGATTTTTGAAACGGAACCAGTATTGAATCGCTCTGCTCGGGATTAATATGTCGTCTTCCAAATATATAAAGACATCATAATCGTTTTTCTGACTTTCCATAATTGCCCTGTATTTCCATGTGAGATACCAAGGATGGATTCCTGTCAAATCGTGATGGATGATTTCAAGTTTCCCGTTGACGTTTTCGTCGAAAAAAGATTGTTGAACATTTCCATCTGCATTTGTATGAATAAAAATGTCTGTTTCGAATGGATAATGAGCAACTTCATTTATGATTTGATTCAAGTAATCGAGTCGTTTTTTCGTTGTTTCGTTGTAATAATATACAATGTGTTTCGAAATCCGCATTGAGAATGGTAGCGGGAAACGGTTTATATAGGTTTGTATTTAGATATAAATACGGATATTAAAATATGGTTTAATTATATAATATAATGTCTGAAGAGGGGCTGAGTACAAATGATCGCCAATTGTTGTTTATTTCAGATTTAGAAGGGTGTCTCCCTCATTTCAAGACAGAAGGTCAGAACACTTCTTTATGCGAGAAAACATTATATAATCCTGATGGACCACTACAGAAATTCATAGGCACAGGAGAAAATAAAAAGAACAAAATTGCTTTCCTTGGCGATTATTTTGATAAAGGGCCTGGTATAGTAGACTCCATACAAGGCATTGTAGACTTGAAAAAACAAAATCCTAATCACGTCCATATCATATTGGGAAACCGAGACATAAATAAATTACGTCTGGTTTATGAATTATCGGCGAGGGCCGACCCTCTAATTAAAGATGGTTGGGGTGTGTGGGACGACTACTATAAAATGTATAATTATTGGCATGAAAATAAATCAAGTATGAAGGACCACCTCGATAATATTCTCATTAAGAGTATGGGGGCAGACGGTATTACTCCAATATGGGCTGACGATGATGACAAGAAAAAAAAACACAATAAATATTTAATTGATTTATGTACATTATTCTTAGAACCAATTGGACATGTAAGTGGAAAAGGTGA
>Ga0209443_1001253_pt1 | contig 16215 bp, 16 predicted proteins | sample LauGreBMM110DCMD_2_FD_187571 | JGI IMG/M metagenome (GOLD analysis project Ga0209443, IMG submission 187571) | Freshwater lake microbial communities from Lake Michigan, USA - Su13.BD.MM110.DCMD (SPAdes) (version 2) | ecosystem: Environmental > Aquatic > Freshwater > Lake | place: Lake Michigan... | reverse complement strand
TTTAATGATCCCAATCAACGGCTTATTAAAAAGTATGTGGTAAATATGAATATGTCTTATGTCATTTCTGATTTGCTTTTGGTAAATATGAATTCAATCTTTCAGCAACAGTCAAAGTCAAGCCTTATAACTGCCGGGGGCTCTTTGGGAATAGATATTTCAGGAGATTTTAGTAGAGAAAAGGTTTTATTTGCAGGGGCTTGGTATAGATACCAGGATGTGGTATATCCTTATATTGGCATGAAATACAACAATGTGAATGTGGGCCTTACTTATGATATACCTGCCTATACAAAAAATATGGGAGCCTTGTCAATGTATAGTACCGAGTTGTCAGTCATCATTCATCTGCCCGCCCAGACTGGATTAGGTCCTGTACCTTGTCCATGGAAGCCTTAATTATTTTTTTATATTTGAGTATAAAAAAAGTCTCTCCATAAATAAATGGAGAGACTTTTAATAGGGTTAAAAAATATTCTTGAAAGCTTTCGGCTGATCTGATTTATTAAAATACAAACTATTTTTTCTTTTAATACTTAGTCTAATTAGACGACCCTCCAAAAGTCGTAAGCGCAAATGCTGGAGAGGGTTTAATCAAAATGAATCGATGAAGAACTAACAGATAATCTGTCAATGATGAATATACTTTTCGTATTACTGTTTAGTGAAATAAAGTTAACTATATCTGTGATTTCCTCTGAAATAGAGTCCTTTTACTTTTTTGCCTTGATGCAAAAAAGTAACAAAAAAAATCAATCCGCCGCGGCGGAGGCAGAGTCAATTACTTTAAAGGGGGTGCTGGCTCAAACAGCCTTGATTTTTTAACGTCTGATAATTAATATTTCTAGCACTTTTTATTCAAGGGCGTCCTTAAAATTAGTATATCAAATTGCCTAATCCTACTTATTAAAAGTCAACTATTTATTTCCCTAAAATAGAATTTATTTTTTCAAGCTCTTCAATTGAGAAATTCAAATTATCAAGACATTTCAATGAGTCTGCAATTTGATTGGCTTTACTAACACCTAATACGATAGACGTAATTCTATTGTCTTTTAAAACCCATGACAATGCCATCTGAGCTAGATTTTGACCTCTATTAATTGCTATTTCATTTAGCTTTACCACCTTCGCAATTTTTTCATCAGTTATTGCATCACTTTCAATTGCACCATTACCTCTTTTGTTGGCAGCTCTCGAATCAGCTGGAATTCCTTTTAAATATTTGTTCGTTAATAGGCCTTGTTCAAGAGAAGAGAAAGTAATACATCCAATTCCTTTATCATCCAATACATCCAATAATCCATTTTCAATCCAACGATCAAACATGGAATATCTTGGTTGATGGATTAAACATTTGGTTCCAAGATTATTTAGAATTGAATTGGCTATTTCAGTTTCTTTTGGACTGTAACTTGAAATTCCAACATACAATGCTTTGCCTTGACGAACGATTAAATCCAATGCCGCCATTGTTTCTTCAATCGGTGTTTGTGGATCTGGTCGGTGGTGATAATATATATCTACATAGTCTAGACCCATTCTTTGTAAGCTTTGATCTAAACTTGCTACTAGATATTTTTTTGATCCCCAGTCGCCATAAGGGCCATCCCACATTCCCCAGCCAGCTTTGGTAGATATTACTAACTCATCACGATACTTTTTAAAATCATCTTTATAAATTTTTCCAAAAGTCTCTTCAGCAGATCCTGCTGGCGGCCCATAATTATTGGCTAAATCAAAATGGGTAATACCAGCATCAAAAGCAGTTTTTAAAATCGAACGAGCATTTTCGAGATCATCGATTGCTCCAAAATTGTGCCATAGGCCCAATGATAAAGCGGGTAGCAGTAAGCCACTTTTTCCACATCTACGGTAAGGCATGTTTTTGTAACGGTCTGGGTTTGCTTGGTAACTCATTATTTTTTATTTGTTTATTACTAAATGAAGTGCCTTTTCCATGATTTCTAAATCTATTACTCCTCTAAATCCGCTAAATCCAACAGAGAGTATTTCTCCATTGGGTAATTTTAGCGGTTGTCCTCCTTCCCATCCAATTAAATCAGGACTTTCAATTCCATTGCTATTTTCTTCAATGATTTTAGTGAAAACTAATTTCTCATATTCACCTGTCTTAATGCCGGTCAGCCAAACTTGGCTAGCTTTTGTCCAGGCTACTTTGTAGGTTTCTCTTGATCTAACTTTATTTTTACCGTACATTTTACCAGTAACATTTCCATTTTCATCGATGATGCAGACTGCCACGTTTCCATTGGCAATTTTTTCATCAATTGGATTTTGCATATAAATTGGAATTAGATTTTCAATCTCTACCAATATTTTTTCGATGATTTTAATTGTATTTTCTTCGGACATTTTTATTTTTTTAAAACTAATAATTATTGGGTTGGATTATACAATTCTGAGCTTGTCTTTAATTTCGATAATATTAGCACAATTTCGTTGAACTTAGATAATAAATTTAAAGTAATTATTGGGGGATTTTTTTAGATGTAGATTTAAAAAATGTTTATTAATCATATGATTGCAATAATTCTAGATAAAGGGCAGTTGGTGGAGATGAAATGGAGGGGTTAACAATGAGAAAAGTCTATCTTATGAGGTCTTTTTTTCACAATTTCTAAAATTCATTAACTTAATTCTGGAGACTCAATTGTAATGTCTTAAAAAAATCGATCAATGATCTGAAATCCTTTTGAAAGGGAGGTGCCACCTTTTAATTCAAATTGAAATCCCTGCTTTTTAAGACCATACAGGGTATGCATGATCCAATAATCTTTTTCCACCAACCCAGCCTCAATGCCCATTTCATTAGCAACGATATCAAGGAGTGATTTAAAATCTTTATGTTCATGGAGGTATGCCATTAATTACTTTGATGTAAAAGTGAAGCAAATATTTTTTTGGTGGCTATATGGCCATATCGCTTAACCGCCTGACCCAGTTTACGTTGATCTAAAGTTGGTATTTTCTTGGCAGCTTTTGCTAACACCAGCATTGAATCTTCAGCAAGTGATTCGAGGTTATTAAACAAATCAACCATTAGAAACTCTTTACTGAGCGTGTTAGGAAAGTCCAATTTAAAATGAAATTGATATTCACGGTTACCAAGTTTTACCAGGCCATGGCGCTTGTTGTTATAAACAACTCGATTGTTGTATAATTGGGTAGTGCCTATGCCTAAACTGTTATAGAGGTTAGGGGAAGTAACCAAAAATCGATCAGTCTTTAAAAATCTCTCGATCAATTCTTGTTCTTCTGGTGGAGTTTTTCCAAAAGCACTTTCTTTGGGAGAATAGTATAGCCCCTGTGAAAGCTTTTCCAACTTCCCATCATTCACTAATACCTGCAGGTGTCGATCTACTGATTTAGACCACACTAAAAGGTCTTCTCGACGGTACACTTTGCCTGGTCTTAGCCTTTTTTTTAGTTCATCTAGCTTGGACATGACTAATTATTTGATACAAAGATAAGATAATATGCATGAAATGTAATTTAAAATTCATGCAAAAAATTAAATTAATCATATAATAGCCTACAAAAGCCCCCGCTCCCTTTAATCGGATTCCTAATTATTTTCTAAAACATTGTAATTTTAGAAAATAACATTTGTTGGCACCTTAGGAAACAGTTTGGAGGAATTTGCTGGGGATATTAAGGCGATTTTAGACACCAAGCTTAAGAACATATAAAAACAAAAACCGACCCATTGGGGTCGGTTTTTGTTTATTTTCTAAACTATTATTATTTTAGAAAATAGCATTTCGTAGCACGTACGGGAATCGAACCCGTGACTCCTCCGTGAAAGGGAGGCGTCTTAACCCCTTGACCAACGCGCCATTATTTTCGGACCGCAAAGATAAGGGTGATGCCTTACTTCACAAAATTTTACAGTATTTTAATTTGTGGCATTGACTAAAATATAAGATTGTAAGAATTTTAAGAGTGTTTCACAATAATTGGCCTCTATTTACCAATTTTTATCAGGAAGAATGGGGTAGATCATCTTGTAAAAGATCGGGTCTTCTCTGCTTGGTTCTTTCAAGACTTTGTTCCATCCTCCATTGATCAATTTTTGCGTGATTGCCCCCCATTAAAATTTCTGGTACTTTCCAACCTCTAAATGTTTCTGGTCGGGTATAAACGGGTGGCGCTAATAAATTATCTTGAAAAGAGTCAGTTAAGGCGGAGGTTTCATCATTTAAAACACCTGGAATTAACCTGCCAATCGAATCCACCAGAACCGCTGCCGCTAGCTCGCCACCACTTAACACGTAATCCCCAATGGATATTTCTTTGGTAATAAAATGGTCTCTTACTCTTTGGTCTATCCCTTTGTAATGGCCACAAATGAGTAGTATGTTTTCCTTTAAAGAAAAGTGATTCGCCATTTGCTGATGAAAGGTTTCTCCATCGGGAGTTAAAAAAACAACCTCGTCATAGGAAGTGATTTTTTGTAGACTTTCAATGGCATTTACCAAGGGCTCTACCATCATTACCATTCCTGCACCGCCTCCAAAAGGGTAATCATCTACCTGTGCCCTTGAGTAGGTAGTGTATTCCCTTAGGTTGATTACGTTCACTTCCAGCAATCCTTTATCCTTAGCCCTTTTAAGTATGGAATGACCAAAAGGGCTTTGCAATAAATCTGGAACCACAGAAATGATGTCAATTTTCATAATAAAACTCAGAACAGCTTTTAAAGAAACAAAAGTATTTGAATATAATTGAACCTAGCAGTAAAAAGGGGAAAATTACTGGTCATGATACTATTGGGGATTGGCTTCAAAAAAAAGCCCCTCCGTAGAAACGGAGGGACATTAACGATTGCTTGCTATATGAAAATCTTAAATTATAGTATTATTAAAGTTGGTTTTTAAATTTCTAGCCCTATATTTGCGATCAACGAACGATTGATTGCTTTTCTTATAATTAAGGTCTATTTACAAAAACCTGCTTTTGAGATACAAATCTAAGGCAGGTTTTTTTATGCCTAAAATCATTTTCTTCTCTTTTTAATGATGGCTAAGAGGTGCTGTATTTGTTAAAAGTACTGCTAATAGTGAGTTGTAAGGAGATTAATTGATGATGCCCACTCATTTTTAGGCAGCTAATTTTAACTGATTTTAACAAAAAAAGCCCCCAAAAATGCTTTGATTTCATTGTTGAGGGCTTTTTAGTTGCTGATGATATCTTAATTTATCTCTTTAAACTTAGGCAGAATCGGGGAAATCTGCTTCCATAAAGCCATCTAGATCTCTTTTGTCTTTTTTTGTAGGCCTACCTACCTTGCTCATTCGCTTGCCTGTATTGAAAACAGCCGACTGGAATTTAATTCGGTCTAATTCTTCTGGTGGAGTAATGTCGGTGTAGTATTTAACAGCCTCGCTATATTGTACTCGGTGGTCTAGCAAATCGGTCACTTTGATTACCCATCGTTTGGCCTCAGTTTTTACTTCATATTCGTCGCCAATGGAAACTGTTTTAGCTGCCTTTATATTATCGCCGCCCAATTTTACTTTGTGTTTATCACAGGCGTCTGCTGCCTGACTTCTGGTTTTAAAAAGTCGGATGGCCCACAAGTATTTGTCAATACGGAGTTTTTCTTTTTCCATAGGGTAAAATTAAATCCTTTTATTTTAAAGAGATAATTGCTGTTGTATTTCGTAAATTTAGTTTCCTAAATTACAAGAAATGAGTTTTAAAAAAAATGTATTTTATTTATTGGTAATTATTCTTTTTACTTCAAAGTTAGTGGAAGCACAATTTCCAGTGGTTACCCAATGGACACCCGATGGGGAAGGTTATTATAAAAAAAAGGACGGTGGCATAGTAAAAGTAAATATTTCAACCAATGCCGAAACAATAGCAATTAGTAAATTACAACTTACTACTACTTCCGGTAAAGTAATTGACCCCTCTTCCTTTACTTTCAATAATGACAATACTAAAGTCTTACTCTTTACCAATACTTCAAAAGTTTGGCGCTATAATACGCGAGGTGATTATTGGGTTTTGGACATTGCTTCCAAAAAATTAATTCAAATCGGAAAGAGTAGACCCTCTCAATCACTGATGTACGCTAAGTTTTCACCAAATGGTAAAAAGGTGGCCTATGTGAGTGGTCATAATTTATTTGTAGAAACAATCGCGTCTAAGTCGATTAACCAGCTAACTTTTGGAGGTACACGAAAATTAATCAATGGCACTTTTGATTGGGTTTATGAAGAAGAGTTTGGCTGTAGGGATGGTTTTAGATGGAGCCCCGATGGAACTCAAATTGCTTACTGGCAAGTAGATGCTAATCAAATCAAAGATTATCTAATGCTCAACACGACCGATGGTAATTATTCTAAATTAATTCCTGTAGAATATCCGAAAGTAGGGGAGGCTCCTTCTCCTACAAAAATTGGTGTAGTGAGTATTGCCGGTGGGGCTACTCATTGGATGAATATTCCTGGAGAGGCTAGTCAGCATTATTTACCTCGAATGGAATGGAGTAATAACAATACTTTAGTTGTTCAGCAGCTTGACAGAAAACAACAAGAAAGTAAATTATTTTATTGCAACGCTTCTAATGGTAAATCCAATTTATTTTATCTTGAAAAAAATAAATCATGGATTGAAATTAAAAGTTACTGGAACGAAGATGATCCAACTGGTTGGGAATGGATTAACAATCACAAAGAATTTATTTGGGTAAGTGAAAAAGATGGCTGGAGGCATTTATATAAGGTGAGCAGTGATGGAAAGAGAGAGGTTTTGATTACTAAAGGGAATTATGACATTGCCTCCATTGAGTATATAGATGAAACTAACAATTATATTTATTTTATGGCATCCCCTAATAATGCTACCCAGCTTTATTTGTATAAAATAAAAATGGATGGAAATAGTGCCGCTGAATCGGTATCTGATTTAGACAAAAAGGGAACCCATCAGTATGTTATTTCACCTGGTGCTAAATGGGCCAGACATAGTTTTAGTAATTACAAAACACTACCTATGGTTGAATGGATTCGCTTAAAGGATAATGCGAATAACCAAAAAGTCAATGCCGTTAAAGAGCCATTAAGTACTATTCAATACACCACTATTACTACCGAAGATGGAGTAACACTAGATGCTTGGATTAATTCACCTAAAAATTTTGACAGCACTAAAAAATATCCGGTAGTTTTTTATGTGTATGGTGAACCTGCTTCTTCCACCGTTATTGACAGGTATGGAGGTCACCGAAATTTTTTATATAATGGAGATATGAGTGCAGATGGGTATTTTCAAATTGCTGTTGACAATAGGGGAACACCATCTTTAAAAGGAGCTGCATGGAGAAAATCCATCTATAGAAATATTGGAACCATCAATATTCGTGATATGGCCATGGCAGCAAAAAAAATTCTTTCTAATTCCTATTTTGATAAGGATCGGGTAGCTGTATGGGGCTGGAGTGGGGGAGGTTCTTCCACCCTTAATTTACTTTTTCAATATCCTGAAATATTTAAAACAGGTATTTCGATTGCTGCAGTGGGCAATCAATTATTTTATGACAATATTTACCAAGAACGTTATATGGGATTACCTCAAGAAAATAAGGAAGATTTTATAAAAGGCTCACCTATTTCGCACGCTAAAAATTTGGAAGGAAATTTATTGTACATCCATGGAACTGGAGATGACAATGTGCATTATAGCAATGCTGAGGTGCTGCTGAATGAGCTAATAAAATATAATAAGCAATTTCAATTTATGGCTTATCCCAATAGAAGTCATAGCATTTCTGAAGGGGAAGGAACTAATCTTCATCTGAAAACATTGTACACGAAGTTTTTAAAACAATATTGTCCTCCTGGGGCAAGATAAAAATTTCAAAAAAAAACCGAGATGATTGAGTCTCGGTTTTTTTATATTCTATAAAATTTATTTACTCATCTCTGAAAAATACTGATGGAAATAAGGAATGGTTTCGATGCCTTTATAGAAATTTTCAACATTAAATTTTTCGTTGGGACTATGCAAATTGTCACTATCAAGTCCAAAACCCATGAATACAATTTTGACACCTAATTCTTTTTCAAACAATGCACAAATTGGAATACTCCCTCCACCCCGAACAGGTATGGGTGCTTTTCCAAAAGTAGTTTCCATCGCCTTGGAAGCTGCACGGTATCCGACGCTGTCAATCGGTGTCATATAGGGCTCACCTCCATGATGTTCAAATGCATCTACCGTAACACCCGGGGGTGCAATCTTTTTAAAATAAGATAATAAAAGGGCAGTAATTTTTTCAGATGATTGGTTAGGAACTAATCTAGCAGATATTTTCGCCATTGCCTTACTTGGCAACACCGTTTTAGCACCTTCTCCTTGATAACCACCCCATATTCCATTGAGTTCTAATGTGGGTCGTATACCTGTTCTTTCATTGGTTGTAAACCCTTTTTCACCCCATAAAGATTTCACTCCAAGATCATTTTCAAATTCTTTTTCATTGTAGGGAGCTCCTGCCATTAATTTTCTTTCTTCTTCAGATGCTTCTAACACATCCTCATAAAATCCAGGAATAGTAATGTGGTTATTTTCATCATGGCAGGAAGCAATCATTTTTGCGAGTAGCGTGATGGGGTTAGCAACGGCTCCTCCATATACTCCACTATGCAAATCTCGATTGGGACCAGTAACGCATATTTCAATGTAGCTTAGACCACGTACGCCAATGTCAATGCTAGGGGTATCTAAACTGATTAAAGCGGTATCACTAATTAGCACTACATCTGCTTTTAATAAATCTTTGTGTTGGGCTACAAATTTTCCTAAGTTAGGAGATCCAACCTCTTCTTCACCTTCTATGCAAAACTTAATATTGTTAGTTAGCGTGTTGGTTTGAATCATTGTTTCCAATGCTTTTACGTGCATGTACATTTGCCCTTTATCATCGCAACTTCCTCTTGCAAAAATTTTACCATCAATAATCACTGGATCGAAGGGACCACTTTTCCATAGTTCTAGCGGCTCTGCAGGTTGCACATCATAATGACCATAAACCAACACAGTGGGTTTGGAAGGATCTATAATTTTTTCACCATACACAATCGGATGTCCCTCTGTTGGATAAATTTCCACCTTATCAACTCCCGCCTCCAATAAACGCTTTTCTATACTTTTAGCACAGTTCACCATATCCGATTTATTTTCGGCTTTTGCACTCACGCTTGGTATGCGAAGTAATTCTAATAACTCATTTAAGAAACGGTCATTGTTTTTTTGTTGATAGTCTTTCCAAACTTGCATTGTGATAAATATTTATTTGTAATCTATTGGTATATATTTCTTAAAAAATTCCTATTCTATTGGATGCTAATAAATCTTTCATTTACATAATTCCAATTAAGGACTTTCCAAAAACTATCGATGTAATCTGCCCGACGGTTTTGATACTTTAAATAGTAAGCATGCTCCCAAACATCGAGACCAAATAGAGGAAATCCTTTTACTTCTGCAATGTCCATAAGGGGATTGTCTTGATTGGGAGTTGAGCTTAGGATTAATTTTCTATCAGTAGAATAAATCAGCCAGGCCCATCCACTTCCAAATCTATTTTTAGCAACTTCACTCAGTTGTTTTTTTAGGCCATCCAAGCTGCCAAAGTCTTTTTCAATGGCGGCTAGTAATTTACCAGTTGGTTGCGTATTGGTGGGAGTCAAACATTTCCAAAATAGTTCATGGTTGTAATGTCCTCCAGCGTTGTTTCGCATTTTTACTGAAAAGGATGAAATCTTAGACAAGACATCTTCCAATGGTTTGGTCATGTCTACTTTTTCAGCAACGGCAGCTTCTTTTACATTTTTGCTATAGGTTGCCGCATGTTTGTTGAAGTGAATGTCCATGGTTAGGGTATCAATGGATGGCTCAAGTGCAGCATAGGCAAAGGAAAGTGGCTGTTGATCAAAACCTGTTGCAAATAGTTTTGTGTTGATAGCTGGGTAATAATGACTGTTGCTAATAGCCGCCATTGCTGAGCTGATAGAAGGCATTGCTATCAAAGTAGCCATTCCTGCTTTTGCAGACTTTTGTATAAAATTTCTTCTAGAATTTTCTTTCATAATTTCTCCTTTTATTTTTAAGCCTAATTACTTAGGCAGTGATAATTTTTTTTTGATTGGTTTAATTAATAGAATACAAAAGTAGAATAAATATCTACCTCATAAATTTACTACATTATTTTTTTCGAAGGGGTATTTTATTTAAACCAGATTCAATAAAACCTTTGAAGGATTTTAAAAGTCTGAAATAAAATTCTTTATTAAACAACTGAGAATCATGAATCGCTTTATAAGTTAGAAGCGCTCCTAATGGGGCTAGTACCAATATGGAAAGCCACATGCCTACTATCGGTGAAAGGATATCATCTTTTACAAATTTTTCACCAAACATGTTAAGTAAGTGAAATAACAGAAAAAGCACAATAGCTGCAACCAGTGGCATTCCTAGACCACCTTTTCTGATAATAGACCCGAGAGGTGCTCCGATAAAAAATAAAACTAAGCAGGCGAGTGAAAGAGAAAATTTCCGATGCCATTCAATTTGATTATTTCTTAATTCTCTTCTTCTGTTATCCCATTCTACTCCTGAATATTGATAAGTGTTTTTTAATGTATTGACGACGTTGATGGAGAGGTTTTGTACCATAAATTTGGCTGAATCTGGAAGTAGATCAGAAAAGTTTTTGATTGATTTTTTTACGGGTATCGCTTTATTCCAATTGCTGTCGGGTTGGTTTCGGTAGTGGAATTGTTCATTTGCTTCAACTCGTACTTTTTTGCCTGTACTGTCTTTTAATTTTGTCAGAGAATCAATGGATGTATTGAGCTGACGAATGTTAAACATTTTGTAATCATTTTTAAAAATACTGTCGGGTGTATTGAGCATTTGCAATGAAGTCAGGTCAAATAATTTTTTATATTCTTTAAATCCTAGCTGAATAAATTCTGTGCTGCTGTCTGATGTATTTCCACGTTCTTGGTACCTGTAACCATTGTAGAGTGTAAATTCAAGGAATTTCTTATCATCCGAAAATCCCATAATTCCTTTTTCGGCAGTGATACTGTTGTCTTGAAGGTAGGGTTGTTGTTCATAGATCAATACATTGTGAATAGTTTTTCCGTCCTTGTCTTTTTTGCCGACCTTAATGGAATACCCTGGAATATAATTGTAAAAAGTGCCTTGTTTTAAATCGATGGCAGGTTTTTTATAGGTGATATCGTAATAAAGTGTTTTAAATTTTAGGTTGGCATAAGGAATAACATAGTTGGCAAATAGGAATGTGATTCCGCACAGTACAATAGACACAAGTGTAAGCGGTAGTAAAAATCGTAAGAGTGAAATTCCAGATGATTTGATGGCAACCAATTCAAAGCTTTCACCCAAATTACCCAATGTCATGATAGACGAAATTAAAATAGCTATTGGCATTGCAAGTGTGAGCAGCGAAGCGCTTGCATACCATAAAAATTCTGCGATAGTAAGTAGGTCAAGATCTTTACCCACTAGATCGTCAATGTATTTCCATAGACTTTGCATCATCAAGACAAAAAATGCGATAAAAAAAGTCGCAATAAATGGACCGATGAAAGATTTGAGAATCAGTTTGTCTATTTTTTTTATCATATATCCTATCCGCTAAGTCGAAATTTTTAAACAATTGCTGCTTGATTATTTATTTCCTAAAATTAAAATAATACAAGAAAGTACAAATCTATGTACAATTTACACCATAGCCAATTGGCATTATTTAAATTTGAATGGCTAACTTGTATCTCTCATGAACGACGCTATAAAATTATCTCTTTCTGCTGATGAACTGGAGCTGGTTTGTAATAAAGACTGGATCCTTGCAAAAAAAATAGTGATCGATAAGGTATATTTTCTGATGGGTGAACTTTCCCAAAAGATGCAAAAGCACACAATGAACAATAAATCTATGCTGCCTACTATTGTTGCCGAAAGCAGTCCTAAAATATCAAGGGGAGAAAATTATCGGGGGCTTCCTTATGTGATGTTAGATTATCCCAGATATTTTAAAGCCAATGATACACTAGCCATTCGTACATTTTTTTGGTGGGGAAATTTTTTTAGCATCAACCTACATCTATCTGGGGCAATCAAAGAAAATGCGCTACCTATTTTAAAAAGTAATTTTAATTGGTTGCAGCAAAATAATTATTATTTATGTATTCACTCAGGACCTTGGGAGCATCATTTTGAGGCGGATAATTATCGACTATTAAAAAATTATTCGGCTACTGAATTTGAAGAGATTATTCATAAGAAGAATTTTTTGAAAATAGGGATTTCAATTCCATTAGATCAATGGCAATCCGTTCCAGCTTTTATGGAACATCATTTTACCGAATTGATGGAGTTATTGAAAAATTAATTTCCCAAGCGATGGAAAAGATCTTTTACTTGATATTCCCATAGTTGGCTCTGGTCTTTAATATCTTTCTTATCTGCAAAATCTTTTACGATTAAAATAGTCTGATTGGTTACTTCAGATTTTTCAATTGCAAATTCGAAATATTCATCCTTTGGCGCATGTAACCAGTGGTAACGAATATATTTATCTTCCTCACCTTCCATTAGTTCTGCCTGTTCATCAGATCCATTCCAAGAAAAACTGAATATTCCATCTCTTTCATCCACTTTATCAGCAAACCATTCCTGTAATCCTGCAGGGGTACTTAAAAAATCATACAATATACCTGGAGAACATCTAACCGGGTATTCCAGTGTATACAAAACTTTCTTACTCATCTGACTAGTTTAAATTCTATAGAATAGTGCAATAATAACAAAATAATCGGTGTGTCAAAATTATTTTATCAAATAACACTAAATCTTCACATATTGTTTTGATTACACTTTGGAAATAGGCTATTCTAAGCCTTATTAAATTATTATTTTTAAAATAACATATTAAATATTTATTTAAATTACAAATAATTTAAATATGTTTGTAAAATGTAACATTTACCATTTTTAGAAATCACCTTAAAAATTACGAGTATGAGTATGCGCCAACTGAAAATCTCCAAATCCATCACCAACCGTGAAAGCCAGAGTTTAGAAAAGTATCTTCAAGAAATTGGTAAAGTGGAGTTAATTTCTCCGGAAGAGGAGGTAAAGCTTGCTGTACTTATTAAAAAGGGGGATCAACGCGCGTTGGACAAATTAACCAAGGCAAATTTGCGGTTTGTAGTGTCTGTTGCTAAGCAATATCAAAATCAGGGTTTAACACTACCAGATTTAATAAATGAAGGCAATCTGGGTTTAATCAAAGCAGCCGGTAGATTTGATCAGACGAGGGGATTTAAATTTATTTCTTATGCAGTTTGGTGGATTAGACAAAGCATACTGCAAGCTTTGGCGGAGCAGTCAAGAATTGTGAGATTGCCGTTAAATAAAGTGGGTCTTTCCAATCGAATTAGTAAAGCTTTTTCGCAGTTGGAGCAAGAATATGAGCGAGAGCCTACAGCAGAGGAGATTGCCAATTTATTGGATTTAGAAACAGAAGAAGTGGCTGCTTCCATCAGTTCTGCAGCAAGGCATATCAGTATGGACCAGCCTTTTGCAGATGGTGAAGAGGGGTCACTCTTGGATATATTGGAAAATCCCAACACGGAAAGTACCGATATGCACCAGACATTTAAAGTTTCGTTGACAGTTGAAATAGAGCGTTCGCTCAGTACATTGACTGATCGTCAAAAGGATGTGATTTGTTTCTTCTTTGGAATTGGGGTTGATCATCCACTCAGTTTAGAGGATATTGGCGAGCTATATAGTCTTACCAGAGAAAGGGTTCGACAAATTAAAGACAAAGCGATCACTCGATTGAGATCTACTTCACGTTGTAAGCATTTACGAGGCTATTTAGGTGCCTAAAGATTTCATACATTTGCAAAAAATAGGGAAGTGAACTTTTTTAGTTCACTTCTTTGTTACTGCACACCTTATAAAAAGTGAACATGTTTAATACATTAAGCGAAAGATTAGAAGCTGCCTTTAAAAATATTAAAGGACAGGCAAGAATTTCTGAACTCAATATTGCCAATACCGTAAAGGATATCCGAAGGGCTTTGGTAGATGCGGATGTGAATTATAAAATTGCTAAAGAATTTACAGACACCATTAAAGAAAAAGCACTCGGCGAAAAAGTGCTGACTGCTGTTAGTCCGGGTCAGTTGATGGTAAAGATTGTACAAGATCAGTTGACCGAATTGATGGGAGGAAAAGAAAGTGAATTTAATATCAGTGGCAATCCTTCCATTATTTTAATTGCAGGATTGCAAGGAAGTGGTAAAACAACTTTTAGTGGTAAGTTGGCTAATTATTTAAAAACAAAAAAAGGTAAATCTCCCCTGCTGGTCGCAGCAGATATTTATAGACCTGCGGCAATTGATCAGTTGGAGGTATTGGGTGGTCAAATAGGAGTGGATGTTTTTAGTGAGCGAGAAAATAAAGACGCATTGAGCATTGTGCAAAATGCAATTAAAGAAGCCAAGTCTAAAAATAAAAATGTAATTATCATTGATACTGCCGGACGCTTGGCAGTAGACGAGGTAATGATGAATGAGGTCGCCAACATTAAAAATGCCATCAATCCACAAGAAATATTATTTGTGGTAGATAGTATGACTGGACAAGATGCAGTAAACACTGCCGCTGCTTTTAATGAACGGCTTGATTTTAGCGGAGTAGTGCTTACCAAGTTGGATGGAGATACTAGAGGTGGTGCTGCCTTATCAATTAAGTATACCGTAAACAAGCCTATTAAGTTTGTGAGTAGTGGCGAAAAGATGGATACACTAGATGTATTTTATCCAGACAGGATGGCTCAGAGAATTCTTGGTATGGGTGATATCGTAAGCTTGGTTGAAAGAGCACAGGAGCAATTTGATTCTGCAGAAGCGGCTAAACTTGAAAAAAAGATTCGTAAAAATCAATTTGATTTTGAAGATTTTAAAACCCAATTGCAACAGATAAAAAAAATGGGTAACCTCAAGGATTTGATGGGAATGATACCTGGTGTAGGAAAACAAATTAAAGATGCCGATATCAATGATGACGCTTTTAAGGGTATTGAGGCCATGATTAATTCAATGACATTGCAGGAAAGACGTAACCCAGATATTATTAGTCCCAGTCGTAAAACAAGGATTGCTAAGGGCAGCGGAAAAGATATAGCTGAATTGAATCAATTTTTGAAGCAGTTTGAGCAAATGAAAGGTATGATGAAAACGATGAATAAGATGCCCATGGGTAATATGCCAGGAATGGGTAGGAGGTAATTTTCACCCCCTTGAACACTAGGACTTTTTTAGAAAAATGCCATTTTCTTTCAATTTTTCACTTTTTTAGCCCAATAGCTTTAGTTCTTATAAATTTGGATTTGGATATTGGGGTTTAGAAGTTTATATTTGCATTCCTTTTTTAAGGAAGATTAAAGAAACCCTTTTTAGTTAACAACCCCAAAAAATTTCTATTTTTTATGGCTGTAAAAATGAGACTGCAAAGACATGGGTCCAAAAAGAGACCCTTCTACTTCATCGTAGTAGCAGATGCCCGTAGCCCACGTGATGGCAAATTTATTCAGAAACTTGGTACTTACAACCCTTTGACTGTTCCTGCAACTGTGCAGATCGATCGTCAAAAGGCATTGGATTGGTTACACAAAGGTGCTCAGCCTACTGACACTGTTCGTCGTATTCTTTCTTTCAAAGGAGTATTGTTCTTGAAGCATTTGTTGAGAGGTGTTGGTTTGGGACTGTTTGATGAAGCAGTTGCAATGACAAAATTCACTACATGGAGTGCAGAGCATGATGCACAGGTTGCAAAGCGCCAAGGAGTCCACAAAAAGGCTCGTTTGGATAGCCGTAATCAACCAGTAGTTCGCAAGGTAGCGGAAGCACCGGTAGCAGTAGCTGTTGAAGCACCTGTTGCTGAAGCTCAAGAAGCACCCGTAGCAGTAGCTGTTGAAGTTCCTGTTGTTGATGCTCAAGAAGCTCCGGTAGCAGTAGCTGTTGAAGCGACTGTTGTTGAAGCTCAAGAAGCTCCTATCACTGAAGAAACTAAAGCAGCAGAATAATATAGCTGTTCTCTTAATTCTTTTAGCAATTTCGATTTTTCGAAATTGCT
>Ga0209443_1001251_pt1 | contig 16231 bp, 18 predicted proteins | sample LauGreBMM110DCMD_2_FD_187571 | JGI IMG/M metagenome (GOLD analysis project Ga0209443, IMG submission 187571) | Freshwater lake microbial communities from Lake Michigan, USA - Su13.BD.MM110.DCMD (SPAdes) (version 2) | ecosystem: Environmental > Aquatic > Freshwater > Lake | place: Lake Michigan... | reverse complement strand
TGGAACCAGCATAATAACTCAGTCTAATCAAATTGTTATTGGAACTAATGCTCAAACAATGATAATTCAAGGTGGGTTTAATTATGGAGTTGATATTCCCACTATAACAACCACCCCATATATAGTGCCTACAGTTCCATCGCAATTTTATCTTATAAATGGGGGAGCGACTACCATTACCATTACACTTCCTGCACCAGCAGCTTATGTAGGGGCTGTTATTAACTTTAGAAGAGGGGATAATACTAATAATATTACATTTGATGCATCGGGCACGGTGATGGTCCCTTATAATACAGTTGGACCAGGTCCATCTGCAGCATTAACATATACTTCAGCCGGCCCACCAGTAGTTGGCCAATGTTCTACAACATTTATCTCTAATGGAACTTATTGGTATCAAATGCAGACTGTATAAAATTAGAAAAAATGAGTTTTTACAGTTACGCATGCATATGGGACGTTAAAAGTTTCTGCACACCATCTGCTGAATCCAGTTCCATGGTCATAACATGAATACGATTGAATTCTACCAGAATATGCCATTAAATAAAAATCCAAAAGAGTGTTTTTGATATTCTCTTCAACTATTTCAACCCCTTCACCCGAGTGCGTAATTTCATTGAAAGACGCCCTCATATTCGGAAATGCATTAATTATTTTACGTTTTAATTTAACACTATCCGAGAGAAGCAAATAATTATATTGTGGTCGGTATATTTTATAAATTTCGCCCAGAATACTTTTTAAATATTCATCATTTACTTCATTATTATAAATTAACATGTTGTCTCCACTTCTGATGTGAATTACAATATATTGTTTAAAAGTAAAGCTCATGTTTTGTAGTGCAATTTGAATGTATGTGTTAAATTCATCTGTTGGTTCTAAAATTGTTCTAATATAGTTCTTTTGTTCATCAATAATGGGATCAAAAGGGAAACTGATTGCATAAACATTTGCAATTTTGTCTTCAAATGTTTGTTCCTTTAAATATGTAAAAAAATCGTCTATTATTTCATTTTTATTGTTCGTCGTAATGGGATTATCCGGATGAAAATTTGTTTTATCAAAAAACTTAATTTGTAAATCAGATTCTAAGTCAGATTCCAGTTCGGGTTTATCGGAATATTTTTTCAAGTATTTGCGAAACGGGTGATTCATTTGCACGTCATATTCCAATTGATATTTTTCACAAAATTGAATAATAAAATATGTGCCCCTGATAAAGTCGCCAAATCCAGATGCTTTTATATGGTTATTATATTCAGGTTGATAAACATTGACAATTTTAGTTAAATGCGTTTTTGCATATTCGGCCTTCTTATCTGGTTGAATAATTGGCGGATTTATTTTTAACGGCATAATATAATTATTTAATTTTATTTTTGGAACAATCTGTTTATAAATATGTTGTTTTGGCATAGCTTTATTTTTGTCGCCGCCAGTTTCATTTGCGTTGTAATAAAAATCCGTAAAAACACGCGATTTTTCTTTATCTATACTATACTTTATTTTGTCTTGTTTAATTTTATGGATACTTTCTTTAAAATTAAAATTAAAGTTCATTAAATAGTAATAATATTTTTTTAATTAGCAAATAACACAACATTCTTTAATAAGAGCCGATGTCTTGCTCAACTTGATGAGAGAAATACTAGAATCTACCAATGCATTAAAACAGTCTGTTGTGCTTTTCCCGTCATCTGTGCCAAGATGTATTAATTTTTCAGCGATCATGATATTAAATACTAATTTAACAATATCACCACAAATGTCGCTTAATTCTATAGTATTTTTTTTTAGTTTTAAGACAACAAGTAATTCATATACATTTGAAAATAAGTTCATGAGTTCAGGCACATCACTAGAGTCAATTTTATTATCTTCAACAATTTTCTTGAATGAATTTTCTATTTTTGAAAAGAATTCTGGGTGGCTTTGCAATATTGACGATAATATTTTCACTAATTCTGGGTTAAGCTCATATTTTTTCTGCATTTCTGGTCTTGCTGAAATAATAATAAGCAAATTTAATAGCGATTTTATTTGAAATGTGTTTTCAAATTCTGAAGTTGGTTTTGCTTCTGATTTCAAATCCAATTCTTTTGATGCATTATCTTGTTCTACAATTTTAATAAACCCATCAACAATGGATTCAAGTTCTGCAATTTGAATTAATGCCTCTTTAATTGGTTGTGTCTCTTCTTCTTTGGCGTCTTCTTTTTTAGTTTCTATTTCCTTTTTTGTTTCCGCCTTTGTTTCCGTTGTTATTTCTTCTTTTTCCTCTTTTATTTCGTCTTTTGCCTCCTCATCTTTCACCTCTTCTTTTGCCTCGTCTTCTATAACAAGATTTTCCGTTTCTTCTTGTTTTGCTTTTTTTGGTTTTCCTCTTGGTTTTTTCTGCGCCTTAGGATCACTGGTTTCCATTTATAAATTATATATATATTTTATTTTTAAACATTTATATATATAGTTTTATTATTCTTTTATTATTTTTATTGTTTTATGCAGTTTGACCCAATGGCATTTAATTTAGGGGCCTGAGAATATGGACAGCATCCATATCTAGTTCCAGCGCATCCGCCAATGGATGGTTGTGGTGCAGGTGCAGGAGTAGGCGTAGGTGTGGGACTAGGTGTGGGATCGGGAAAAGGAACTGGTCGTGTAATAACAAAAATATGACCAGATAAGACAATTACTAGTATTGCCACAAGAAGAAGTACAATGATAAGTTCCAATGAATCCATTATTATATGTTATAATGATAAAAAATATAAAAATAAAAGATATTAATAATATAAGGGATGATGAAACTTACTAAAAATAGCGAAACATTAATGTCGTTTTTCTTGGAAAAAAAATGCATAAATCACTCGGAACAGACTACTAAAACTGACAATATATTAAAAAAATTGTATTATGATATTAAACGAGCAGACACTTTTATAAAGGCGCAAAAGGCAAAAGAAGGAACCAGTTTTTATAAATTAAACATTACTAAAATTCATAGTGTCTCGCAGATTCCCAAACCAAAATCTTTTAATCCAGATAGTTTTCCCGCCGAAATAAGAGAACACATTGATAATCACATGCTATATGATTTGTCATATACTTTTTCTCTCTTTGATAGAGATATTACAATTCATTTTGTAGTAGAACAGTCTAGTCCTGAGTATCAGATTGAGTTATATAACGAGTATATTGAAAAGATATTAGTGTGGCTTCACATTATCAATGAATATGCATCAAAAAAATGTTCAAAACGATTGGTATTGTATATGTATTTTACGTCACTAAACAAGAAATTGCCTGCAAGCAATGTAAGTATTTTAAATGAGAATAATGTAAATACTGCATTTACTTATACATGCCCGGTAGATTCCGAAATTGTCGTTTTTAGAAAGGAAGAATGGTTCAAGGTTTTAATGCACGAGAGCTTTCATAATTTTGCGTTAGATTTCTCAGACATGAATACAGAAAATTGCACAAATCATATTCTTTCTATTTTTAAGGTGAAATCGGCTGTGAATTTATTTGAAGCATATACCGAATTTTGGGCGGAAATGATGAATGCCGTGTTTTGCAGTTATTATTTTGTAAATAAAAAATCACACGAAAATGAAGCCAAACTAATAGAAGAGTTTTTATCAAATTGTGAATTTTTTATTAACTTTGAAAGAACATTCAAGTTTTTTCAAATGGTAAAAACATTGGATTTCATGGGCCTAAAATACAAAGATCTTTATGCAACTGATTCTCTTTCTGTATCAATGAGAGAAACCTTGTATAAGGAAGAGTCAAGTGTTCTCTCATATTATATTATTACCACGATTCTAATGAACAATTATCAGGGGTTTTTATCATGGTGTAATGTAAATAATCTGTCTTTGCTTCAATTTAAAAAAACAACATCCAATATGGATTCTTTTTGTAAATTTATTGAAAAAAATTATAAAACAAGGGCCATGCTAGAATCAGTTAATTGTATGCAGCATTTCTATTCCGCTGTAAAAAAATCTGAAAAAGTTGGCAAAAAAAATAAAACAACAGAATATATTCTGAATAATATGAGAATGTCTCTCTGCGAGCTAGGATAATAATATAATGTGCTGCATGTTTAACGTCTTTTAGATTTATTTGTTCTAGACTTCTTTGATCTGGATTTCTTTTTATTTTTTCTGGATTTCTTTTTATTCGTTCTGGATTTCTTTTTATTCGTTCTGGATTTCTTTTTATTCGTTCTGGATTTCTTTTTATTCGTTCTAGACTTATTTTTACCGCCATGAAAGTGTGTGTCATAAACATCATAATCAGATTTTTCACCTTCACCAAGTAATCCAATACCAGGTCTATTTAATGTGGGATCTTGAGCTCTAGACGGTTCATATTGGGGTGGAACATTAATTGCAGGGCCGGGGTTTGAGCGCTCAAGTCTTTCAACGTGCGTATTCATATAACGTTGTTTTTCTTGTTGTTTTTTTTTCATTTCCTTTTCCTTCATTAAATATATTTTATGACGTTCCTCATCTTTCATTCTTTCCTGTTGATGTATTTCATCTAAACCTTGCACATCGCGCCACGTTTGAGTGTGTTCTTCATTGCCACTACGAGGTGATGTAAATGCTCTTGACTCTCCATAATTTGCAGGGAAAAATGCCATTTATTTTATATTATAAAAATATTATAATATGAAATCAAACCAAAATTAAAAAAAATAAAATACTTATCGTCTATGAGATTTATCGTCTATGAGATTTACCTTTCTTTCCCCCCTTTTTACCCTTTCTAGTCTTTTTCCCTTTTCTTCCCTTTCTGGTTTTTCTCTTTTTTCGCCCACCAGTTTCATTATTATCCCTTTCAGCACCCATTCCATTACCCATTTCAACATCAGCTTCAGGTGCAACATCAATTGCCTGTTGATCATTTTCTTCTGGCATTGGAGGTGCAGTTGGTGCGAGGCCTCGTTCAGCTAAATCATAATCCCAGCTATTCTGACGCCCTAACATGGGAGCTGTTGCCATGGGTGCTTCTTCGGGCTCGCGGGGTCCTTCTTCCATTGCAATCATTTCTGCAGTATTAGAACGTGCTAACATAGGCGATTGACGTCTTAGATTTCCTTCTTCCATCGCAATCATATCTGCATCTGTTTGTTTTTCCTGGCCTCCTCTCCCCCGTTTTCTGGACATTTTTCCTTGCTTTCTCCTAAAAGTTTTAAAACGCATTCTATATATTATGTCTAGAACAAAAATTTACCCCAAAAACAGGATTATTTCTACATTTTATATTGTTTTTATTTTCATATTCGCAAACATATTTATAGCATCCATTTCTAGTTGATTTTTTATTAGCTCTCCACGCAGCACTCGCTTCATCAAAATCTATATTGACTTCAAGTTCTGTTACTAATGTTACAGGGTTTGGAGATGATTGACTAGAATCCGTAGATGGTAGTCGCGCGGTTCTTCCTTCTTCTTCACTACGAGTTATACTTCTAGTTCTCATTGTATATATTTTGCGCGACTGTTTATAAATTGTTTTACGATCAATTTCTTTTGTGATATAAAAGAAAATTGAAATCATAAATGATGCATAAAGATGTGACACCAAAATACTCATAAAAACCAGTAAAGAATGGGAATTAAATATCTAAACAGCTTTTTAAAGGACAATTGTCCTGAATCAATCAAGTGTGTCTCCATGGCAGACTTGTCTGGAAAAAAAATAGCAATAGACATTAGCATTTATTTATATAAATATGCTGGAGATGGTTGTCTTATTGAAAACATATATTTAATGATATCTATTTTTAGGTATTATAACATTACTCCAATTTTCGTATTTGACGGGAAGCCGCCAGCCGAAAAAAAGGAACTACTGAAGCAGCGCAAGGAAGGAAAAAAGGATGCAGAGAATGAATATAATCGTTTGAAATCTTGTTTATCGTCATCCGTTGATGATAATGACAAGCAAGAGATCATTGCAAATATGGATACGCTTAAAAAACAATTTGTATATGTGAATAAATTTCAAATTGAAAAAGTGAAGGAATTGATTGTTAGTTTTGGAGTTACATATTTTGATGCTCAGGGCGAAGCAGACGAATTGTGTGCAATGTTGGTAATAAAGAAAAGGGTCTGGGCTTGTTTAAGCGAAGACATGGACATGTTTGTGTATGGGTGCCCTCGCGTGCTCAGATATTTCAGTTTATTGAATCATACTGCAGTCCTTTATAAAATGAAATACATTTTGAATGAATTGGATATAACGCAAAAGGAATTTCGCCAATTGTGCGTATTATCTGGAACAGATTATAATATATCAAATGATGCAGATAATGGGCCAAATTTGCATAAAACTATAAAGCTTTTTAGAAAATATAAAAAGGCCAAGCAGCCGATTGACTTTTATGAATGGATTAAAAAACATAATGCAGAGTATATTGAAAACTCGGAATTATTGGCTAGTGTGTATAGTATGTTTGAACTATCTGATAACAATGATAAATTGAATATGTGCGAAAAAATTCGCATTGTAAATAGTCAAGTTTCAAACGAGAAGATGCGCTCAATTTTGGAAGACGATGGTTTTATATTTCCATGCAATGTGCATATTCGCTCTCCTATAAGTATTTGAAAATATATAACAATATAAATTATATATTTTATTTCGGTTTTGTATTTATTTCATTTTTATTTGGTTTTTCTTTTATTTTATTTGGTATTTCTTTTATTTTTATTTGGTTTTTCTTTTATTTTTCTTTTATTTTTATTTTATTTGGTATTTCTTTTATTTTGGTTTTTCTTTTATTTTTCTTTTATTTGGTTTTTCTTTTATTTTTATTTGTGTATTTATGCGGTGGCGGCAGCAGCGGCAGCCTCAGCCTTGACAGACTTGGCAAAGTGAGGGCTCATGAAGCGCTGAAGATTGAAGTAGGTAAGGACATCGGTCTTCTGGAGCTTGAGAAGAGAGGCAAGCTTGGCATCAGGGTTAATCTTGCGACCATTCTCCTTGTCCTGAAGGTTGTTGGTGCGGATGTATGCATTGATGTCACGGGTCACCGAAGTGCGAGCCATCTCAGTTCCCTTGTCCTTTCCGAGGAAAGAAGCAAGCTCGTCACTGATGCGGGTGGGCTTCACGAAACCACTGGGGGCGCGGTTTCCGGACTTCCTCTTGCGCTTGGAACTAAGCTTCTGGGCAGTCTTAAGCTCGCGTTGCCACTTCTTCTCAAGGGACTTGTATTCGGTCTTAAGGGAAGAGATCATGGAGCTCAACTGCTGGAGCTTAGCATTAAATTCGGTGGATTGCTCAATGATGGAAGCCTCAAGAGACTCACCCTCGGGGGCAGCAGTAGCAGTCTCTGCAGCAACGGGAGTAGAAGCAGTGGCAGGGGCAGCCTCAACGGCAGGGGCCTTGGCAGCCTTCTTGGCCTTGGGGGCAGCCTTCACTGCGGGAGCAGCGGCGGCGGTAGTATTAACAACGGGAGCGGAAACGGACTCAACGGTAGCATCGGAAGATGTCTTGGAAGCTTTACTGGTTCTGACCATATTATACTATACCATTATACTTACTATTTAAGTGATTTAACGCAATATATATATTATTTGTGATTGTATGTCATCATACAATTATGCTATGCATCGCTAAAAATGGGAAACCGATTGAAAAAGCCAAGGAAGCGATGAAGCAGCATTTTCACTGACCAATGTCAATGCCCCGAGAACATAGTAAGCTCCTAAAGTTTTACTATCGTTATCAACCCCACTATTTACGAGTTTTTCTAAAATAGTTAAAACTACTTTTTTTATATTATCAATATTCTCTTCGCTATGAAAGTATGCAAAATTTATATTCCTAAATGGATCGCCAGATGGCGAGCAAATTTTCTTTTTCATTTCAGGAGTTAATTGTGATCTATATGACCAAATATCTATTAATTCTCTCACAAATTTAACCATTTGGTTGCGCGTTAGAAGTGAAAACCAGGCCGGATCACTATAATTTCCTAAAGCATCAATATTTTGAAATAAATCAAGCGTTCTCAATTCAACTGATTTTTCACCCGATACTTCATTTTCCTTAATATCAATATCAATGTGAATTTTAAGAATTCTGCTAACCCGAATCAAATTTCTCATATCTTGCAATATAATTTTGGAAATATCGCTGCGGTTATAAGGGTTTTTCACCTGTTTTCCCGATTTCAAAATCAAATTATAGAGAGAAATAACATCAAACCCATAAACAAACCCGTCTTCATCCTTGTAGCTGAAAAATTGTGAAGAATTAAGTTCCTCCATGGTGTCCCCAGTTAAAAAATCGGAATCATTGGTGCATAATTTTCTATTCATAAATGCGGGCCCATGCAGTCTGTTACATTTTCTCTGTAAAAATCCTCTAAATATCTTTTGAACTTTCAAAATAATTTTTGATAACTTTAAAAATACATAAATGCGACCAAGCAGCTGACTCTTATTTCCCGAAACTTTCAATTTATAGTGTTTTGCAAATTGTTTTAATTGTTGGACGTTGTAATTATTTTTAAATAGAATATCGCATTCTCTATCTATAGTTAGCACACCCATATTTTCATTTGTTATCTTTTTTAATTTTTTTAGAGTTGGCATAGTTTTTTCGCAATTCAAATAAAGATTGTTTATGTAATCCTCTATTGGTATAACTGTGATTAATTTGTTGTTCTTTTTTATGAAATTAACATCCACATGATTCTCGTTGTTGATCATTTTCTTATATATACAATATAGAAATCTTTTTGAACCTTTTTATATAAATAACATTTATATAAAGAAGATGAGCGCATAACTGCTGTTGCAAGACGATGTGTGATTTTCCTTTTCTTTTTGATTTCAAAAAAAAATTGATTTAAAGATAGCCCATATATTTAATGTATCACAGACAAAATGGCCGAGACAATCGTTGATGGAACCCTATTTAATGCGCGCAATATTCAATACTCTGCCGTAAAGGCTAACGCTTCTGGCGGAAAGAGTGTTACTATATTGAATACCGCGACTATGTCAGGACTTAGAATTTCAACTCCTCTTATGCTCACCTGGGGAGCATCTGAGTTTGAGGGTAATGGAAAGTTTGAAATGTCGTTGCAATTTCCCAAGGGGGAGTATGCAACTGAGGATTGTGATTCGTTTTTGAGAAATATGCAGGCGTTTGAGGCCAAGATTCGTTCTGATGCGCTAGTAAATTCCAAGGAGTGGTTTGGAAAGGTGCATTCTAGCCCCGAGGTTATTGACGCGCTCTTTACTCCCATGCTCAAGTATAGCAAGGATAAGTTTAGCGGAAACCCTGATCTAACCAAGGCGCCCACTTTGCGCGTGAAGCTTCCTCTTTGGGAGGGCGTTTGGAAGTGTCTTATTTGCGACGAGGATGGCAATAAGCTGTTCCCTGGTGAGCCTACTAAGACTCCGCTTGATTTCATCAAGAAGGGAATTCATCTAGCAATTGTCATGCAGTGCGGTGGTCTCTGGTTTGCAAATGGTAAGTTTGGTGTGACTTGGAAGCTTGCACAGGCTGTTGTTCAGAAGCCGCGTGGATCTCTAACTGAGGAGTGTTTCATTAAGTTGAAGCCCCAGGATAAGGCTCGTCTCAAGGCCGCTCCTGCTCCTGAGGCGGACGATGACGAGCAAGTGACCAGCACTGTTGTAGATGATTCCGACGAGGAGGAGGAAGAGGCTCCTGCTCCCGCGCCTACTCCGGCACCACCAGTTGTATTCCAAGCACCCGTTGCAGCAGTAGTTGCAGCCGCTTTGGCCGAGGAGCCTAAGAAGGTTGTCAAGAAGGTTGTCAAGAAGAAGACGGCTGAGGCAACTGCATAAACGCGCAATCAAAACAAAAATATAAAACATAATAAAACAAAAATATAAAACATAATAAAACAAAAACAAAAATATAAAACAGAATAATAAAAATCAGTAGTTTATTATATTTTGCAGCATGTAATCTAAACCTAAATAAAAACTCTTTTTTATTTAATTTTTACTTTTTTTCATTTTTACTTAGTTCTAAAAATGAAAAACTTATTCAACGCGTTTTCTTTGTCTATCTTCTATTTCTTCTTGTTTTTATCTTTTTCCTGGTTTTTTTTATTTTATTTCTGCTTGATTTTCTTTTTCCCGCAGTTAAACTATGTAGCCTTTTTAATGTTTCATATTGATACCCGAGCGCCCCAGTAACATCTGCCGATCTAAATTGCGTTTCTCTTGTAGTGTAAGATTCGCGTGTAGAATCTGATAATGGTCTGCACGTTGGATCATATAACTGAAGGTTTTCTATTTTTAGTAAATACCCGAGTAAAATAATATCACTCAACATAACAGTTGGATCATCTCTGTTGTTTATTTTTGCAACTATTGTTTTGAATGCCAAATAATGCGGGTCGCGTTTATTTATACCAGGATATAATGTGCGAAAATATCTCTCAAATCTAGTTGCGCATTCTGGAAATTCTAAATTATTTGTATCAAAATTTGTATCAGATGGTAAAACTAGTCCGGGAATAATATCACCAGTTGCATCACGCATATCCATTAAATGAATTCCTTCATGAACTCTAAAATCGGGATTTTCATCTACATTTGGTCTAAGAAAATATGATCTATCAGTGCTTGTATTTGCATCAAATATTTTTTGCACCCAAATTTCATTCATTCCCATTAATTTTTTAAAGAATTGCCCCCAGCTACCAGTGGGATAAGTTTTCCATATTTTCATAAAATTTGCTCTCAATTGTCGTCGTATTATAAAATTTAAAATCTCTAAACAAGATGGGTTTGCATTGCAATGCGTTTGATAATTATTAAATAAATTAAAAATATTTCTTATAATTGCAATATCTATTTCGCCTGTAGTTAAACCGCTCCATCTCCCATCTTCTTCTTCTTCACCCATTGGTGCAGATGGTCCGGGAAGCCCCATAGCAATACATAATTTAACATTTCTATTAATATAATTAACAATGGCTTCTTGCTCGGAAGCCAGTGTGGGATAATTCGTCATAATTGTATCTATTATCTTATTTCTAGAATGAATGTCCAAATCATCTCCATGGCCTTGTATCATCCAACATCCAGATGAAGATGGTGGAATTTCCTTTTTTTCCTCGGGAATTCTAGGGAAGAAAAAATCAAAAAATTGCAAAATATCTCTATCCGACGCATCTGGACTATTTAGTTTTCCTTCTATGCGGCTTGGTATTGTTGTCATTATTATATTCTTATTATATTATTCAAATATTATTCTTATAATTATATCAGCTTTTTCTTCTACACTATGTATGTCATTCTCAATAATTTTTGATATTCCTTGTTTTTTCAATACATATGTTTGGAATGGTCTCATAAATAACTGATCAATTGGTATCTCAAAGGACATTTCCCCTACCTTTATAGTTCTAAATCTCTCATTCAAGAGAGAAAAAGTAAATGAAATTCTTTCAGTGACTATTATATTGTTGTCTTCATCTATTGTGACATTGTCTGGCAATTCAGGGTAACATTTAACAATTATATCTGGGTTAAAGTGCAATTCACTGTGCCATAATGGCACGAAATAAAGTATCCCTTCTATATTCAATTTATAGACGTTGTTTTGAAATAAATCTTTCAAACTTGGATTTAAACAGTATATTTGCATGTCTTTGAATTTATCAAGCAGAATAGTCTTCACCTTTTCCAATGTTTCATCCTGCATGTGCAATATATATTTGTATTTTATTATGAAATTATAAACTGCGAGAGACTGCTCCTTGTCCATGTCTTCAAACAATTTTAACGAGATTTCTTTGCACCCACTCACAATATCTTTTATTATGCCCGAAATGTATTCGTTGTATTTTCCTTTTAAAATCCCATCAATAAATAAATGCAAAATCGCAGAGTAACCAGTGTTGCCGGTATTTGCAGAGTTAATATTATCATCCGACCCGTTGTTTATAATACTAATTTCTCTCTTTAACACTTCATAGGATTCATTAATTCTTTGAAATCTTTCCTTGGATTCAACTGTATTGCCATTCTTATCGGGATGGTTTTGCAGCGCTAGTTTATGGTATTTCTTTTTTAAGTATTCTAATGATACATTGGAAATGTTGTCAATTTCTAATATATGTAAGGCTTCTTGTAGATCCATTAATTAATAAATTAATACTATTTATGTCTAAGTTATTCGCAGCAAAATAATAAAAATAAAATATTTTTAAAATTTATGAATTAAACTTGTAATATAAAAGAGTAAATTCTCAACATGATATATTGGTCTATAATTGTTGTTATAATATTGAAAAAATGTATATGTTTTGATTAATAATGCAGAAATATCATCGTCATTTATTTTTTTTTGAGAGATTAATGTTGATATGATATACCAAACGCATTCTGTAATATCCAGGTTATAAATGAATATATCATATAATAAATCTCTGAACTTTAAAAACTTCAAGTCTTCAACTTTAACAATGGAATCAATTATCTTGTCACAAATTATTTTATGTGGCATCATCAACGTCTCAACGGAATTATTCATATTTTTAATATTAGTTATATTTTCCAATTTAATAGTATTGGGCAACTTGGTTTTCAAACATTTATTGTAAAGCGATTTTGTTGGTCTCTGTATATTAATTACTTCACAACAATTTAATATATTATCGGGAATAAAACTTATTTTTTCTGTTACAATGATAAATTTTAAATCTATAGAACTTGCATTATTCTGTTGCATATAGCTATAAAAATTTTCCAATAGTTCGCTGTGTATTTCATGAAAATATTTGCATAAAATAATTCCAGACTTTTCCGTTTTTGCTGATATAATATCAATGATTTGCAAATAAATATCATGCCACAGTAGTTTTGAATTGCACCCCAAGAGAGACATGTCAATTTCATAATGAATGTCACTAATCTTAAAAAAATATTGTTGTTTATTAAAAGTGATGCTAATCTTTTTTTCATATTTCAATTCAGTTGGACTGTATTTTTTAATAGATTTCAACATTTGCGTATATTTACCAACGCCTGCCGGACCATAGAAGATTAAATTACGTAAATCGTGTATTTTCTTCGGAAATTTTTGAAACAATTTGTTCATTTTTGGATGCAGGTCTTCTTTTTGGTTTGAAACAATATATTCTTCAAAATGGGTCTCGTGAAATTTCATTATATAATCAAATACAAGAATCTTTATTTGATTATATTACTTATTTGATTATTTTATTATTTTATTATTTTATTATTTTATACATGTTGTTAATATAAAGTATATTAAACACATTTTTGATATATTTATTAGTTTATCATGAACATAGTAAAGACCATTGAACAATACGATGAAAACAATATATATTTTTGCGACCCCATAAAAAACAATGTTATGAATGATGGATTTTTTATTAGAATTTTATATTCAACTCCATTATTTGTTATAAACGGGATTAATTTATTCATATCTTTAAATGATGTCAATATTGACAAATATTACAATAAATACAAGTGCAGTTTCAGCCCAAATAATCATAAACAAATGATTGATAGCGTTAAACTGATTGAAGAAACGTTGTTAAAAAATGTAAATATCAAAAATAAGATTCCTCAGTTTAAAATTTATGAACAGCTCCGGAATGGAAATATAAAAATTTTTTCTGAAAATATAGAAAAAATTAGTAATAATCTGTTCATGTTAAAAATATCGGGTATATGGGAAACAGAATTTCATTATGGTGTTACATACAAGTTTGTTAAAATTAACCATCCGTAGTAAAGTATTTCAAAATAACCCCTAAAGTTATAACGACTATAATATTTATCAGTTCTAATAGATATAATATTAAACCGGTTACTTTACTAATGGTTCCAGTATCTTTGAACTGTTTATCTTGCGTTCCATTATAAAATATATACAGCTGCAACATTAACAAAACAATGAATATGTTCATAAAATTATAATAACTGCTAGAAACATCACCATTTGTGATTTGATTAAAATACACACTTAATAAATAAATCATATAAATAAGGATTCCAATAAGAACTATAAATGGGCCAACGGTTGCAAGTATTGAAACAATAGATATGCCCTGTCTATAACCGCTCATTAAATAACCCATTAATAATAATATTCCAGTTATTAAGAATGAATAACCAGTAATAGTTCCAGTTAAACTGGACGCAGAATTAGAACCAATAGTGCATAATATGATTATAATTCCAACAACTATTAATGAATTATATATATTTGAATACCAATTAATTGTCATGGCTTTTATAAATATAGTTTATATTATTTCTCCAAAATTTTGTTATTTAATAGGTCTATTTGATTTTGAAGATCTTTAATTTTTAACAATAAAATTGGAATCATTTCTAAATAATTTACAGACTTGAATGAAACATCTGTGTCGTCTATATTTGTAGAAACCGTATTTACTAAATTGGGGAACTGCTTTTCAACGTCTTGAGCAATAAATCCAAAATGCACCTTTTGGTTTTCATCATCTTTATAATTATATTTTACAGGGTTTAGGATCATTATTTTTTCGGATAAGCTTAACGATAAGTTTTCAATATTATCCTTTAAATGAATGTCAGATGGGTTGTTTATAGAACCACCCACAAATAAATCGCCTACAATATAAACTGTTGCCTTTGGATTTGACGGTGTTAATGTAAGCATCTTATTGTTTGACACGTAATTCCAATTACTGAATGATTGACCTGTGTTAAATGATTTAATATATGCAGATGCATTGGGCTGTCTTCCACCATAATTTGAAGTTTGAGACATTTATTTAATATAGAAAAATATTTTTATATTAAAATTACTTGCTTTATTATATATTTTATATTCATTGTTTATTCATCGTTTGTTCATTGTTTATTCATTTTGTTTATTCCTTGTTTGTTCATTATTATTTATTAATTCTATCACTTAAAAAAATATTGTATTAAATTATATGAGCAGATTCAACGTTTCTTCAAACCATCCATTAATACCAAATGCAAATGAATATATGTATGAAAGACAATTTGTATCAATACATTCAGAGGACAGAAACGTTTTAAGATTTCCAAACTCTGCAGAATTTGAAATTGAACTACCACAAGATTATTGCAATGTGCAAGCAGTGCGATTGGAAAGCTGGACATTTCCAGCAAACTACAACACATTCTCATTAGCACAAAATAATATTGCCATTGTTTTTGAAATAACGAATCCTTATAATCCTACAGATAATATGATAAATGACCCTCTTTTAGCAATTATATCCGATGCATTGAATGCAAATTTAAGACAACCATTTGTGGCTGTTATTGAAGAAGGATTTTATATTCCATTTCAAATAGCAACTGAACTAACAAATCGGATGAATAATTCGGTGTCGGTTGTTATTAGTAAATATATTTCTAAATATGGAACCCCGGAATTATTAGAACAGTTTAATTTGACTGGTTATGATCAATTTGTCGTGGTATATAATCAAGTTGGTCAAAAATTGTGGTTTGGTAATAAAAGTTCTAATTTTGAAATTTCAAATAGTTCAGCAATATATTTAACATCAATATTAAGAGATGCAATTTGCTTTAGACAAACATATCCCGATTTTGAAAATTGGGGGCTGCCCGCATATTTGGGTTTTTCCAGATGCTCTGTTCCAGGAGTTGAAGCTGTTAATGGTTCTTATCCAAGGTTTTTTTATGGCGATGTAAGTCCAGGCGATAACGGATTTTGGCTTACACCCGACGCGCAATATCTTGGCGATAAAAAAACTATACCAGTTTATTATTTAGAAGCACCTGCAAAAATTAATCTTATGGGCAATGCATATTTTTACATGGAGCTTGATGGTATGAATATTATTGATGAAACGCTCCCATATGCGTTAAACAACTTTACTACTCAAACGAATGATTCCGCGGCTATTGTTAAATCGGCTTTTGCTAAAATTGCAATTACAACAACTCCAATTGCGCAGTGGTTTGATAATAACTCTGCCCCGCTTAAAGTGTATAATCCTCCAGCAGAGCGTATTAAAAAAATAAAGCTAAGATTGCGTTACCATAATGGTGCATTGGTTGATTTTGGTAAATTTAATTATTCAATAATGTTAGAGTTTATTGTATTCCGACCACAGTCGGCAAAAACCTATAAAATGTTTGTTCCTGAAGCAATTAGCAATGCTTAAATGTTTGCAAAAAAATTG
>Ga0209443_1001250_pt1 | contig 16236 bp, 15 predicted proteins | sample LauGreBMM110DCMD_2_FD_187571 | JGI IMG/M metagenome (GOLD analysis project Ga0209443, IMG submission 187571) | Freshwater lake microbial communities from Lake Michigan, USA - Su13.BD.MM110.DCMD (SPAdes) (version 2) | ecosystem: Environmental > Aquatic > Freshwater > Lake | place: Lake Michigan... | reverse complement strand
CTGCGGCTTTCCGTGATAATCAGCTGGTCAGCTGTGATGGCGAACTCGGCCGTCGCGACATGGTCATCATCGACGGCGTCTACGAGTCGATCCGCACCGGGAAGCGCGTCGAGCTGAAGTATAGCTGATATTACGAGGGCCCGAGGACCTGAGGACCCGAGGGCGGGAGGGCAGGTGGACTGGAGGGTAGTCAGCCCTACCTTGTGATGCTAATCGATTCAGCCCTCGACACAGTCCTCTTCTTTAATTCGTCCCCTTCGCCAGACGCTGGCGGAGTTCGGCGACGACGGTCGCATAGGCCGGGTCGGTAGCGAGGTTCTTGAACTCACCCGGGTCGGCGTCGTGGTCAAAAAGCTCCACGCCGAGCCTCCCCTGGTTCCATTCGGTGTAGCGGAAGCGTTCGGTGCGTACCGAGCGGCCGACCTTACGCTCCGGGTTGGCGGCCTTATTCTTGCCGCCGGCGTTGATGGCGCCGAAGTCGACTTGGGTGAAGGCGGCGTTGGCCCATGGGCGTTTCGGATCCTCGAGCAGGGCGCGGAGGCTCTTGCCTTCGACGCGCTTGTCGGGCGTCAGGCTGCAGAGGTCGGCGAGGGTCGGATAGAGGTCGAGTAGTTCGGCGACACGTCGGGTGGGCTGGCCGTTGGCCTTGCTGTCCGGATCACGGATGATGAAGGGCACGCGCGCGGAATCCTCGTAGAGCGAGCGCTTCTGCCAGAGACCGTGTTCGCCGAGGTTGTAGCCGTGGTCGCTGATGAAGATAACGATCGTATTCTTATCGAGGCCTTGCTTCTTCAGCTCCGCGAGCACGAGCCCGAACTGGGCGTCCATGAAGGTCATCGAGGCCAGGTACGCCTGCTTGGCTGTACGCTGCGTGTCTTCAGACATGCCGTAGTTGGCGACAGCCGTGTTGGAGAGGGCCACGTCTGGCTTGTTCGCGCGGTCAGCGGCGGGGTCGGGGACGAGCGTGACTTTGCCCTTGGGATAGGACTCGAAATAGCTCGTCGGAGCCACGTAGGGCGTGTGCGGGCGGAAGAAGCCCACGGCCAGGAAGAACGGCTTGGCGCGCTGCTCCTGCAGGAAGGAAATGGCCTGCGCGGCAATCTTGCCGTCGGTTTGCTCGGCGTCGGTACCGCCGGCGGCGAGCCAGCTCAGCGTGCCGCCGTAGTTACCCGAACCTACCAGCACTTTACCGGCCATGCCCTTGGACTTGTCGGCCGACGAACCGGCGCCAACCCCGATGGAGAAGATCTTGTCCTCGTCGTCGCAATCACGGCCGCGGGGATTCCAGACTTGTTCCCACGACTGCGGGTCGTCGAGACCGTTGGTGCCAATCTCCTTGGGCACGCCGTAGTGGTAGAGCTTGCCGATGCGCGCGACGGCGTAGCCGTTGTTCTTAAATAGCTGCGGCATCGTCACCATGTCCGGGATCACCTTGCGGAACTCCTTGGCGTTATCGTAGACGCCGGTCGTGTCAGGGCGGAGGCCTGTGAGGAAGGATGTGCGACTCGGGTTGCAGAGGGCGTATTGGCAATAGGCGCGGTCGAAGCGGACGCCGGAGCGGGCGAGAGCATCGATGTTCGGCGTCAGTGCCTCGCCGCCGTAGGTGCCCATGCGGGCGCCGCAATCGTCTGAGACGAGCAGCAGGACGTTCTTACGGGGCGCCGCAAAAGCGGACAGGCAGGCGAGGAGGACGAGGGCGGTGGGGAGGCGCATACTCGAGGATTAGAGGCCGGAGGGCCGGAGGACAAGAGGGGAGAGCCATAGGTTATGGCGGTTAGCGGTTTGCGGATGGCGGTTGGGGCCTTTGACGGGTGAAAATAGACCAGGCGACAAGGGTTGATCCCTGCCGCCTGATGCTTCCTAACCGCAAACCGCTAGCCGCTAACCGCGACTACCTTTCCATCATTACACTTCCCAGTCGTCGCCCTTGCCCTGGAGGACCTTGTCGACGGCCGCTAGGACGAGGTCGACGGCGGTTTCCTGGGAGGTCTGGTCAGTCTTGATGTGAATCTCCGGCGCTTCGGGCACTTCGTAGGGTGACGAGATACCGGTAAATTCGGCGATCTCGCCGCGACGGGCCTTGGCGTAGAGTCCCTTGACGTCGCGGGATTCGCAGACGGATAGCGGGGCGTCCACGAAGACCTCGAGGAACGTATGGTTCGCGAGGGCGGCGCGGGCCTTGGCGCGATCGGTGGCTAACGGTGCGATGAGGGTGACCAGTGTGATGTGGCCTGTGCTGGAGAAGAGGCCGGCGACGGCGGCGGCGCGGCGCACGCTTTCGGAGCGGTCGGCGGCGGAGAAGCCGAGGTCGCGGTTGAGCGAGACGCGGAGATCGTCGCCGTCGACGCGAATGACGTTGCGGCCGGCGTCGAAGAGACGGCGTTCGACCGCTTCGGCGATGGTCGACTTACCCGAGCCCGAGAGGCCCGTGAACCAAATGACTGCGGGCGGATGGCCGGCGCGGGCGCCGCGCTCGGACGCGGTGACCTTGCCGGAAGGCGCTTCGGATTTCGCGACCGTGTCGAGGATGATGCCGCCGCCATGGATGCGGCCGCCTTCTTCGAGGGCGAAGCGACCCGTGATCGGGCACTCGGCGTGCAGGTCATAGGCGATATTGCGGGTGGCGCGGACGATTACCTCGCAAATCGAGTCACGCGGTACGCTATCGGCTTCCTTGGATTCGAGGCTCGAGGCGTCGGTCACCTTGATGATCTTCGCGATGACCGCGTCGACGTTCTGGGTGAGCAGGCGGAGGCGGTAGGTCTTGTTGGGGACGAGCGGATCCTTGCCCAGCCAGAAGATGCGGGCGCGGAACTCGCGGCCCACGCGGGGTTGGTTGGCTGGGTGGGAGGCGACTTGACCGCGCTCCACGAAGATCTGCTCAGACAGCGTCACGCTGGCGGAGCCGCCGGTCCCGACGACCGTGCGGGATGCGGGCCCTGGCCAGTCTTCGAACGTGCGGACCGTGCTACGACGCCCGCCGGGCTGGAAGATGAGCTCGTCGCCGGGGCGGATGGCGCCGGCTTCGACGCGGCCGGCGATGATGCGGCGATGGTCGAAACGATAGATGTCAGAGACCGGTAAGCGCAGGGGCAGGCCAGTGAGGTCGTCCTCGTGGGCAAAACCATCGAGGGCTTCGGTGACCGTCGGGCCCTTCCACCAGGGCATCAGGGCGGCGCGCTGGACGACGTTGGCGCCGTGTTTGGCGGCGATCGGGATGAAGTGGACGGCGTTGAGGCCGAGGGTCTTCAGGAAAACCGAATATTCGTCCACGATCTTGTGGTAGGTGGCCTCCGAGTGGTCGACGAGGTCCATCTTGTTCACCAGCACGACGAGTTGCTTCACGCCCAGAAGGGAGAGTAGGAACGCGTGGCGGCGGGACTGGTCCATCACGCCTTCCTTGGCGTCGATGAGCAGCAGGGCGGCGGAGGCGCTGGCGGCGCCCGTCACCATGTTCTTGAGAAACTCCTTATGGCCCGGGGCGTCGATGATCGCGTAGGCGCGCTGCTTCGTGCGGAAGAAGATGCGCGTAGTGTCGATGGTGATGTTCTGTTCCTGCTCTTCGATCAGGGCGTCGAGGAGGAAGGCGTATTCGAACTCCATGCCCTCGGTCGCGCAGTTCTTGCGCACCTGCTCCAGCTTGCCGTTGGGCAGGGAATCGGTGTCATGGAGGAGGCGGCCCACGAAGGTGGACTTGCCGTGGTCGACGTGGCCGACGACGACGACATGCATCTTACGATGGTCTTCGGCGGAGGCCGCGAGGGCGCCGACGGGCTGGGAAAGGGATTGGGTGTGCATTGTATCTAAGTGGCTCACATGAAACCCTTGGCGCGGAGTTCCTGCATCGAGTTGCGACCGACATGGTCCTGGGCGCGGCCGGAGCGTTCGCTGGTTTTGGTCAGCTTAAGTTCTTCGATGACCTCGTCGATATTGCTGGCCGGGCTGTCGACCGGGTGCGTGATGGGGTGGCAACCGAGGGAGCGGAAGCGCTTACCGTCACGGGCGAAGTAGAGGGTCGGATTCGGGATGTTCTCGCGGCGGATGTATTCCCAGATGTCGAGCTCGGTCCATTCGAGGAGCGGCTGGACGCGGACGTGCCCGCCGTCAGGGGCGGTGCTGGCGAACTGGCCCCAGAATTCCGGCGGCTGGTCCTTGTAGTCCCAGTTGCCTTCGGCGGAGCGAGGGGAGAACCAGCGTTCTTTGGCGCGGGTCGGGTCTTCGTCGCGCCGGATACCCGTCACGAGGGCGTCCCACTTGAACTCGTCGATCGCGGCCTTGAACGGCACGGTTTTGAGCTCATGTGTCACCGTCACCGGGTCGTGGGTCGAGTAGCCGATACCGCGACGAATTGCGTCGTCGTTGACGCGGACGATGAGGTCGACGCCATGGATGACCTTGGCCTTCTCGCGGAACTCATACATCTCTGGGAACTCGTAGGTCGTGTCGATGTGCAGGAGCGGGAAGGGGATCTTGCCGCAGAACGCTTTGCGGGCGAGCCAGATGAGGACGTTGGAATCCTTGCCCATGGACCAGGGCATGCAGACCGAGCGGAAGTTTGCGAAGGCTTCACGGAAGACGTGGATCGACGTCTGTTCGAGGCGCGTGAGGTGGTCGTTTTGAGCGTTGCGGGACATGCTGAAGAAAGCGGTTGGCGGTTAGCGGTTAGCGGTTGGGAACACAGAGAGACGGAAGTAAGGTGGAAGTGGTTAGCGGTTAGCGGATGGCGGTTAGGAAAGAGGGTGTAAAGTGAGGAGGGGAGGTTTTTGGATTGAGGTGGTTTTCCTATCCGCCAACCGCTAGCCGCTAACCGCCCAACCCTTTCTTCGTACGCGTGTGGAGTCCGCATTCCTTCTTATCGAAGCCGGGCCAGCGGCCGCCGCGTTCGTCGCCGCCGGAAGTAGGCAAGGTGCAAGGGTAGCAACCGATCGAGCGGTAGCCACGGTCGTGCAGGACGTTATGGGGCAGGCCGTGCTCCTTGAGGTAGGCCCAGACTTGATCGCGGCTCCAGTCGACGAGCGGGTTGAGCTTCCAGACGTCGGAATCATCGGGGCGCACGGCCAACGAGAGCACCGGCGTCGCGGAGCGTTCGGCGCTTTGGTCGCGCCGCATGCCGGTGATCCAGAGATCAAGGTCGAAGAGCTTCTTACCGAGGGAATCGACCTTGCGGAGTTCGCAGCACTTCTCGGGATCGCGCTTCCAGAGTTCGGCGCCATATTGGGCGGCTTGCTGTTCGACCGTCTGGGCGGGATGTACTTCCTCGACCATGATACCGAGGTGGGCTTCGAGCTTAGCCTTGAAGGCCAGCGTCTCGGGGAAGAGCAGGCCCGTGTTGAGCGTGAAGGCCTGGAGCGGCAGCCCGGCCGTCTTGGCAAGATGGAGGATGACGATACCGGCAGGCTGGAAGCTCGTGCCGATGCCGGCGCGGGCGCCGAACGTCTCGTAGGCCCAGCGGAGACGGTCCACCGGCGCCAGCGTCGTGAGACGGGCGTCGAGTTCCGGGATCCGGGCTGGGTTGAGGTCGGCCATATCGGGATTAGGCGGCGGGAGCGGCGGGCCAGACGGCTGCCTGGTCGACCCAGTCGCCGAAGGCCTGACCGGCATGGCGCTCCTTGGCGTACTGCTTGAAGAGTTCGCCGATGAGCACCGGGATATCGTCGACCAAGGCGGCTTCCTTCCAGAGGCGAGCGAGGCGGGTGCCTTCGCGATTACCGCCGAGCATGATGTTGTACTTGCCCGGGGCTTTGCCCACGAGACCGATCTCGGCATTGTACGGACGAGCGCAACCGTTGGGGCAACCGGTCATGCGCACGACGAGTTCTTCGTTGGCGATGCCGGCGGCGGCCTGACCTTCTTCGATTTTTGCGAGGAACTTCGGGAAGACACGTTCGGATTCGGCCAGGGCGAGGCCGCAGGTCGGGAGAGCCGGGCAGGCCATGCCGCGTCCCTTGATCAAGCCGGGGTTGAAGACGATGGCGCAACCGTGATCATGCAGCATCTGCTCGATGGCGCCTTTGTCGGCTTCCTTAATATCGGACAGGACGAGATTCTGGGTCGCGCTCAGGCGGTAGGTCGGGCCGAACTTCTCGGCGATCGTGCGGAGCGCGGTCTTCAGCTTGTAGTCGCCGGCATCCTTGACGCGGCCGGTCTCGACGAAGAGGCCGAGGAACCAGTTGCCATCGAGCTGCTTGGACCAACCGAAGGCATCGCCTTGGCCGCGGAAGAGGAAGGGCTTGGCGGTCGGGAGCGGCGCGCCGAGACGCTGGCCGAGTTCGGCGCGGAACCATGCGACGCCTTTTTCCTGCAGGACGTATTTGATGCGGGCGTGTTTGCGGTCGGTGCGGTCGCCCCAATCGCGGTGGATGGCGACGACGGCGGCGCCGACTTCGACGACTTGTTCGCGGGTCAGGAAGCCGATGACGTCGGCGAGGCGAGGGTAGGTGGCCTTGTTGCCGTGGGAGGTGCCGAGACCGCCGCCGACGAGCAGGTTGTAGCCGATGAGCTGGCCGTTCTCGACGATGGCCACGTAGCCCAGGTCGTTGGTGAAGATGTCCGTGTCGTTGTTCGGCGGGATGGCGAAGCCGGTCTTGAATTTACGCGGCAGGTAGGTCTTGCCGTAGAGCGCATCCGCAGGCGCGCCGGAGTCATCGGTGTCGGCGGGCGGCGGCATGTAGGGGTTAGCCTGGTCGGTGGCAGCGCGGGCCTTGGAGACTTTGTCGCCGAGACCGAGGTCGACCTGCACGCCATCGACCCAGATCGAGTGATAGGCGGTGGTGCGCGGCAGGAGCGCGCGGGTGATCGCGAACGCATCTTCATCCACCTGCACGGCGACCTGGTCGACGGGCGGGTTGGTGGGGGCGGTCACGTTGCGGTTCACGTCGCCGCAGGTGGCGAGGGTGGAGGAGAGGGCGTCGTTGATCGACTTGATCAGCGAACCGATGCCTTTCTGTAGTACCCCGTGGAACTGGAAGGTTTGGCGGGAGGTGATGCGGAGCGTGCCGTTGGCGAAGCGACTCGAGAGTTCGTCGTAGACGATGTACTGGGAAGCCGGGACGATGCCGCCGGTCTGACGCGTGCGCACCATGACCGAGAATTCTTTGGCTACCTTGCGCTTATCGCGGTCATCCTGCTGGTAGATGCCGTGGAACTTGATGAACTGCTCGTCGTCGCCGCTGAAGCGGTCGGCCTCGGGATTGGCGAGGGTTTCGCGAATCGTGCCCGAAAGGTCGGGTTTATCGGCCTTTAGGAGTTCATTCTTGGCCAGGGGCTTGCTGGGAGGAGTTTCCATGATTTAATACTTGATAAGATGGGTTATGATTACATATATAGGGGTCAAGTCGAAACCATGGTTAATTGCAATATAGGCAGGGTGGTCTTTGTCGGAGCAGGACCCGGAGCCCCGGACCTGATCACCGTGAGGGGGCTGCGCCTGCTTCAACAGGCTGATGTGGTCATTCATGATGCCTTGCCGGGCGATGCTCTTTTGGGAGAGATCCCGTCGGCCACGAAGATTGTGCCCGTCGGTAAGCGTTGTGGCGTGCATTCGATGACGCAGGACGAGATCAACGCCGTCATCGTGCGGGAAGCTCGACAGGGTGGTCTCATCGTCCGGCTCAAAGGTGGCGACCCGGGTATCTTCGGCCGTCTCGGCGAAGAGATGGACCACCTTGCTGCCCAGGGCATTCCTTTCGAAGTCGTTCCGGGCATTACCGCGGCGACCGCTGCGGGTGCGGATGCCGCGTTCCCGCTGACGCATCGCGGCAAGGCCGCTTCCGTCACGTTCCTTACCGGTCACTGCGCCGATGGCACTGATCAGAATTGGAAGGCGCACATCGAGACCGGCGCCACGCTCTGTCTCTACATGGGCGCGAAGGCGCTGCCGTCCGTCGCCGTGAAACTCATCGCCGCCGGCGCTCAGGCTGATTTGCCGATCCGTTTACTTTCGAAGGTCTCGCAGGATGGCGCGTCGGATGTCCTCACCACGCTGACCGATCTTGCTTCAGGTAAGGTCGATGTTTCCGTGCTGCCCACCCCGCTCATCGCGGTCGTTGGCGCGGTCGTCGCTCCGCCCCGTCATGCGGGCCTGATGGGCCGCATCGCCGCGTTCGCCTGAGTTCAGGCCTTCCCGCGGAAGGTGAAGAAGAGCAGGGTGAAGATCACGGCGACTCCGCTGAGCCAAAGCATGATACGTCCGCCGAGGTCCATGTCTTCGGGCGCAAGGGCGCCGATTAACACCGGCAGGAGTCCCATGAGGAGGATGGTCCCGATGACGATATTCTTGGCCGACTTAAAGCTGGAGGTGATGAGGTGCCGCTTGAAGAGCAGCGCCGGCAGGGCGGGGTGCGTGCCGAGCAGGGGGCTGAGCTTCCAGCGCAGGCCGGCAGGCGCGTGATCCTTGGCGATGGTCGCGACGTCGCCTTCGGCTCCGGCGTGGCGGCCAGGGAGCAGGAAGAGCATCAGAATGACCGCCTCGCCCTTGGCGTCCTGCAGGGCGTCTTCCAGTAAGGGCTTATTGAAGTCATATTCCGCGCCTTCGCGACGTTCCATCGAGCAGGCGATGAGTTCATCGTCCTTCAGGCCGAGTTGATTGCGGAGTGCGACGGAGAAGAGGTTTCGGCAACGAGTCACCTCGGGGATGGGCGAACCGTGATCGCAGAGCAGAACCGTTCCGCTGCCCTTGGTCCAGCCAGTCGACTTCAGGTTGTCGCTCAGCATGTTCACCAGTTCGGGGCCGAAGAGCGGTTCACGGATGGCGAGCTTCATCGTTCCTGGTTGGGCGTCGGCGAAGACTTTGGGGAGATACTCCGTGATCGCCCGGCTCGGTCCGATGAAGAGTGGGATGATCACGATCTCGTCGATACCGTCGAGTTTGGCCCGTTGGACGGCGCCTTCGAAAATGACCGCTGGCTGGCCACCGAGCAGAGCAGGGTCGATCTTGGTCGAGTGCATGGTCGAGACCGGCAGAACCGGTTGTCCGATCAGTTTGCCTACTTCTTGGGCCAGTCCGCGGAGGGCTAACGTAGCTGTGGGCTCGTAGGAGCCATTGTCGACGAGGAAGATACGGGTGCCGGCCATGGGGGTTAAGTGAGGGATAAACTTCATATTGGCAACGCAGGGTTGCCACGTTTAAGCGGCAAGGCATCCTTGAGGGATGCCCCGCTGTTTCCTCGCCGCTGTCGCTCTGTGCCTGAGCGTCCTCTCCCTTTCCGCCGCCGATGCTTGGCTGACCGACCTTGATGAGGGCATCAAGGTCGCCAAGGCTGAGAAGAAAGCGATCTTGGTCGACTTCACCGGCAGCGACTGGTGCGGCTGGTGTATCCGCTTGAAGAAGGAAGTCTTCGACCAGAAGGAATTCGCCGCGGCGACCAAGGACTTCGTGCTCGTCGAACTCGACTACCCTCAGAAGAAGCAGCAGAGCGCCGAGGTGAAAGCCAAGAACAAGGCCCTCTCCGAGAAGTTCGGCATCGAGGGTTTCCCGACGATCCTGTTGCTCGACGCCAATGGCGAGCCCTTCGCCCAGACTGGCTACCAAGCCGGCGGACCGATCAAGTACCTCGCCCATCTCGCCGAGCTACTGAAGGACAACACTCCAGCCGGGAAGGCCAAGTTCGCCCAGGGTAAGAAGGACGAAGTCGTCTTGCGTGGCTACGGCGAGGCTCTCGAGGTCCTCATCACCCCACATCTTGAGAAGAAAGACCTCGCTGCCGCCGAGGCCGCGATTGCCAAGTTCATCAAGGACAAGGCCGTCACCGGCGCCGCCAAGGTGAACCTCTCCGTCAACGCCCGCGTGGGTAGCGTCCAGGCCTGCAAACCGGGCGACCATAGCGCCGTGCTCAAGGTTCTCGACGAAATCATCGCGGATAATCCCGCTGACCTGACCGGCGAGCTGAAGCAGTTCCGTGCCCAAGTCGCCGCCGCCCAGGCCGCCGACAAGGATAAGAAATAATTACCCATGAAAAAACTCATCCTGACCCTACTTCTGCTCGCGACCGTCACGGCACGTGCCGAAGTCACTTGGCTGACCGACCTCGACGCCGCCAAGGCCCAGGGCGTGAAGGAGAACAAGCCTGTGCTGGTCGATTTTACCGGCAGCGACTGGTGCCCACCTTGTAAGACGCTCCATAAGATCGTCTTCGAGTCCGCGGAGTTCGCTGCGGCCGCCTCCCAATATGTGCTCGTCGAACTCGATTTTCCGAACAAGAAGCCGCAGACGCCTGAGCTCAAGGCTAAGAACCGCGAGTGGCAGAAGAAGTATGGAATCACTGGTTACCCGACCGTGCTCTTGCTCGATGCGAAGTCCGGCGAGGTCTTCGGCAAGACCGTCGGCTTCGGCGGCCAGACTGCCCAAGCGTATCTCGACAAGCTGGCCAGCTTCAAGAACACGCCGGAGGGCAAGATGGCTTTAGATAAGGAACAGAAAGATGCGGCTGCCAGTTCAGCCAAGAGAAGCGAACTCGGAAAGAGGATTACCGCCGCCGTGGCTGCCAAGGATTTCCCGGCTGCGGAAGCCGCGCTGGAAGAGATGTTCGTCGACGACAAGGGCTCGCAAAAGGCCATACTGGCCTACAATAAGGCACGAATCCTCATCCAGATCGACCCGGCGGCCAACTTGGGTAAGGCCATGAAATATATGGATGAGGCCATCGTGCTCGCGGCCGACAACGAGGCGCTCTCCAAGTCATACAAGGCGGTCCGCGAGAAAATCCTCTCGGGTGGAGTTGCTGCGCCGACCCCTGCACCGAAGGGCGCTACACCCAAGGCGTCGGCCGACCCTAAGAAGGGCGCGTAGGCCTTCAGCTCAGTAACTGGCTCAAAGACGTCGAGAGGACTTCCTCCGGCGTCTTTCCTTTTTGGCGGAGTTCCCGGATCGAGAGTCCGGCAGTACGCTTGGCGAGACGCTTGCCCTCGGCATCGACGATGAGCGGTGCGTGCGCCCAGGCGGGAGCCTGCCAGCCGAGGGCGCGATAGATTAAAATCTGGCGTGCCGTCGAAAGCAGGAGGTCGGCACCACGCACGACTTCGGTGATACCCATGGCGTGGTCGTCGGCGACGACGGCGAGTTCGTAGGCGGGGAAACCATCTTTACGCCAGACAAGGAAGTCGCCGAAGTCACGTCCGGCGACGAACGCCTGCGGGCCTTGGATTGCATCCACGAACGTGATCGTCTCGCCATCGGGGACGCGGAGGCGCCAGTTCGTCGGACCGGGTTCGCGAGCTTCGCGTCCGGCGCTGAGCGAAGGCCGCAGGGCCGGCGGAAAGATCGGCTCAGCGTCATCCTCGGCATGCGGCGCCGTCAGGCTGCGTTCGACATCCTTGCGGGATTTATCGCACGGATAGATGGCGCCGGTGGATTGGAGCAGCTGCCAGACTTCGCGGAACCAAGGTAGTCGTTGGGATTGGACGTAGGACGCATGCGGTCCGCCGACGTCGGGTCCTTCCGTCCATTTCAGTCCGAGCCAACGTAGGTCTTCGATCGCTGCGGCGGCGAATTCGGGACGACACCGCCCGGCATCGAGGTCTTCGGTGCGGTAGATGAGCGTGCCGGAAGCGGCGCGGGCGGCGGCAAGGGCGAAGGTGCGAGCGTGGCCGACGTGCAGATAGCCGGTCGGGGTCGGGGCTAGCCTTCCGCGGGCCATCAGAGCGGATTGCCCGTGGGGATGAATTCCCACTTCACGTCGAACTCCGCGGCGACCGCAGCGGCGAGGGCCTTCACGCCCCAGGTCTCAGTGGCGTAGTGTCCGCACGGATAAAGATTCCAACCCTGCTCGTGGGCTTCGTTAAAATGTTCTTCGCGCAGCTCGCCGGTGATCAGCGTGTCGCACCCTTCAGCCTTCAGGTGGCTGAGTGCGCTGCGGCCGCTCCCGCTGAGAATCGCGATCTTCTTCGGCTTCGCCGACCCAAACTCGATGCCTTTGTAGGTTTCGGGGTAGGAGGCTTTGAGACGCTGGCGCAGGGTCGCTCGCGGAATTCCCTTACAGATGCAGGCGATGGGCAGCCCTTCGTAATCTACGAACCAATCCACGACCTTGAGGCCGAGGTCCTGGGCGATGAGTGCGTTGTTGCCGATGGCCGGATGGGCATCGAGGGGCAGGTGGCTGGAGTAGACCGACAGACCGGTCTTCTTCAGGGCAGCTTTGCGCAACGCGCGGACCTCGCGTTCGGGCGAGACCGGGCGCCAATACATTCCGTGGTGGACGATGAGGAAATCGATGCCGCGGCGCGCGGCTTCGGCGAAGACCTTGGCGCCGGCGTCGACGGCCGCGCCGACCTTGCGGACCGGGCGTGTACCCTTGTGCTGGAGTCCGTTGCGGGAGCCTTTGAAGTCGGCGATGTGCTTGCCGTTGGTGAGCAGGTCGCAGTAGCGGGCGACCTGGGTGGCGGTGACTTTGGTCTTCACAGTTTTTTGAAGTTGGCCGGATAGCTGGCGGGTTGCGCGAGCGTGGCGGGTTCAAACGTCTGCGGAGCGAAATGTTCGCCGACGGCGGCCTCGGTGATGCGGAGTAGGTCGGCGTCGCGCGTGGTTTCGTCGAGTAGGCTGCACGCTGCGAGCATCCACTGCTCGTCGACCTTGGAGAATTCCTCGACCTGCAGTGTGCGCGTCTTTATGCCGTTCGCATCGAAACAGGTCGCCTGGATGAGCACGCCGTAGACATGGTCGATTGCGTAGTGGACCTTGGCGGGTTCGTGGCCGACCAGATTGAGCGCATCGAACGTGTGCACCGGCCGTCGACGTTTCTCGGTGGTCAGGTAGGCTGTGGCCGGCCAATGCGTGAAGGGCAACTGAAGATCGAAGGGCGTGAGGATGAGTCCTTCTGCGAGGGGGATGAGCGGAGTCTTGCTGTCGAGTTCTTGGGCGGGGGCGCCGCGGCGGGAGACCCAGACTCGGCTTCCCTGGGTCGACTTGACGGTAATAAAGGCCAAGGCGGGCTGACCTTGGGCGTCCTTGATCTCGCCGCGGAGGAGTTGGTCTGAGCCGCGCGACGCGGCCCAGAGCGTGCCTTTGACCGCGGCCAGCGAATCGCCTTTGCGCGGCTTATGGATGATTTCGAAGCGTAGGCAGAGTGCGCTGGTCAGACGCGCGGCGCGGAAGCCCGCGAGGAAAGCCTGTCCTTGTTCGGGCGTCAGCTGATCGAGGGCAGGGGCGGAAGGGACCCTCGATTGCGCAAGGCAACTGAGTGCGATGAGACACGCTACCCAGCGGACAGACAGGCTGAGCAGTCGGGTTCTCACTCCGGCTTACTTGGCCGGAGCCGGAGCAGCGGGCTGCACCGGGGTCGTCACGGCCGGAGCCGGAGCCGGGGTGGGCGCGGCCGCAGCCGGGGCTGGGGCAGGAGTCGGAGCAGCGGTCGGCACTGGGACCGCAGGTGCGACTGCGGCTGGGGAGGCTGGGGCGGCGACAGGGGCGGTAGCCTTAGCATCGAGAGCCTTGGCGGACGGTTTTTCGCGGGCGACGAAGCCCAGGTAGAGGCCGAAACTCAGTACGAAGAGGATGACCGTGAGGGTGGTGGTCATCTTGGTGAGCACATTGGCGGACTCGCCGCCAAAAACGGTTTCGGCGGCACCACCGCCGAGGGCGGCTCCCATGCCGGCATTGGCGCTGGGTCGCTGCATCAGGATCACGAGGACCACGAGGATGCAGACGAGAAAGAGGGCGACCACGGAGGCGTAGAGAAGGAAGTCCGACATGCCTCCATCCAAGGGGTCAATTTCCCATAAAACAACGCCAAAATCAGGCTTCCACGTAGCTGCCCGCGGCCACCCGGTAAGTCAGCCACTTGCCGGTAGGCGGGGGGACGGTGCCGGTCGCGATAACCTGATGCTTTTCACCGACTTCATTCCAGAACGCCCGGCGGCGGGTGTCGTCGAGTTCGCCGAGGACATCGTCGGCCAGGATGATGGGTGGTGTGGGGGCGAGGAGGGTGTCGCGCTGGAGGCGGGCCAGGCAGAGGGCCAGGACTAAGAGCCGCTGCTGGCCTTCGGAGGCGTAGTCGGCGGCGTCCTTGCCGGCGAAGAGCATCCCGAAATCATCGCGCTGGGGGCCGCGTAAGGTCGTACCCGTCGCAAGATCGGCGACGCGGGTCTTCGCCCAAAGGTCGGCGAGCTGCTCGGCGGCCACGTCGGGTTGGTAGACGAGGTCGGCGCCTTGATCGGGGAAGCCCGCCCGAGCGCACGCCTCGCGGAGGGTCGCGGCGAGTTCGGGGAGGATACGCGCGCGGGTCGAGGCGATGAGCTGGGCCGGCACGAGCATGGTCCGCTCGAAGGCGCGCAGTTCCTCGTCGGAGCGGACATCGGCCTTCAAGAGCGCGTTACGCCCGTCGAGGGCTCGGCCGTAGTCGCGCACCGCGGTGAGGTAGGACGCATCGGTGCCCCCGATGGCGGCGTCGAGCCAACGTCGGCGGTTGGCGGGTGAGCCGCGGACCAGGCGGAGATCGTCGGAGCAAAAGACGATGGTCGGGAATTGACCGAGGTGCTGCGCAACCGAGGTGATGGCGGTGCCGTTGAGTAGCGCCTTGCGAGAGCCCTTGGCGAGGCGGATCTCGATCTCGGCCTGCTCGGTCGGCGAAAGGCGGACGTCGAGGCGGAGGCGGGCCTCGGCGCAACCGGAGCGAATGAGCGGGCTGATATCCGTCGTCCGGAAAGAGCGGAAGGACGAGACGAGGGCGGCGGCCTCGAGGAGGTTGGTCTTACCTTGGCCGTTGTCGCCGAGCAAGAAGACGCGGGGAGCATCCGTGGCGACGTCCGCAAAGGCGAGGTTGCGGAAGTCGGCGACCCGGATGCGCGTCAGGCGCATGGCTTACTCCGGCAGGAGGATGACCGTACCGATCTTCGGTAGGGTGTCGACCGACGACATCTTGTCGCGGTTGGCGTCGAAGATGGCGCTGATGCGAGTGGCGCTCGAATCGCCGTAGATATTTCGGGCGATGCTCGTGAGGGTGTCGCCTTTCACGATCGTATATTGCCGCCCGCGCCCAGGCTTAACTTCCTCGGTGCCCGGGGACCGCCCAGGGGCCGCGCCGCCCGTGGTCTTTGGCGGAATCGTGAGGCCCTTCTGGCCCCGGTTAGTGTCGGCGAGTTCGCGCTTCAGCCGGTCGTTCTCGGCTTGCATGGTGCGGAGCCGGGCGAGGAGGTCCGAGCCGCCTGGGATTTCGGAATCTGGCGAAGGGCGACCGGGGAGTTGCTGCATGAACTGTTTTTCCGCCGTCTTGATAAGCTGGCGGACGAGGTTCGATTGCTCGGACGTCGGCTTCATTCGGATATACTGGTTGAAGTGGTAGATGGCGGGCAGCGGATCCTGTAGCTCGAGATACATGCGGCCGGCCTCGAGATTGGATTCGGCGGCGCCCTTGCGCTTGTCGATTACCGATAGGTAGCGTTCCAACGCCTTGCGGACCTCGCCTTGCTTGTAGAAATTTTGCGCTTGGCGGAATTCATCGTCCTCGACGTCGAGGGTGCGGGAGTCGGCGCGCTCGCCATCCTCGCAACCGGCGAGCAATAGGACCATGAGGACGAGGGTGACGCGAACCATGGCGGGACAATCTCCTTCCGCCACCGACCTTCAATCCAAAATCAACCCTGGATCGCCTGGCGAAGGGCCGAGGCGAGGTCCGGCGTGCCGAAGCGGAAGCCCCCGGCGACGGCGACGGCGGGGCGGGCGGCCAAGTCGCTGAGGATTGTCTCGCGGCCCATCTGTCCGAAGAGCAAGGAGAGGGCCCACGCGGGCATGGGTAGCCAGCTGGGGCGGCCGAGCACGGCGCCGAGCGTATGGGCGAATTCAGCTTGGGAGACCGGCTGAGGGGCCACGGCGTTGAGCGGCCCGCGGAGCGAAGGGTTCTCCAGCGCCCAAACGATGAGTTCGATAAGATCGGGAAGGCCGATCCAGCTCAGGTGTTGGCGTCCGCCGCCGATCGGCCCGCCGAGCCCCAGCCGGAAGGCCGGCAGCATCTTTTGCAGTCCGCCGCCGGCGGAAGAAAGGACGAGCGAGGTGCGCAGCCAGACGGTGCGTATGCCGCTGGCGCTGGCAGGCAGGGTCGCGTTCTCCCAGGCCGCTGTCACGGCGGGCAGGAAGCCGTCGTCCGAGACGGCGGAGGTCTCGTCTAAGGTCTCCGCCCGCTGCAGTCCGTAGCGATTGATGCCCGACATCGCGAGGAACACCGTCGGCGGCTGTTTCAGGCCGGCCAACGCTTCCGAGAGCAAGCGGGTACCGTCGCGTCGGCTAGAAAGAATCCGCTCCTTGGCGGC
>Ga0209443_1001242_pt1 | contig 16319 bp, 20 predicted proteins | sample LauGreBMM110DCMD_2_FD_187571 | JGI IMG/M metagenome (GOLD analysis project Ga0209443, IMG submission 187571) | Freshwater lake microbial communities from Lake Michigan, USA - Su13.BD.MM110.DCMD (SPAdes) (version 2) | ecosystem: Environmental > Aquatic > Freshwater > Lake | place: Lake Michigan... | reverse complement strand
TAATTTATATAATTATTGTTTAATAATTTATTCTTGCGTTTTTATCTTTTAGTAATATATAATGCAAGGAGGTAGAAAACTAAGTTCATGGAATATTTTTGTAAAAAAAATATATCAAGAAGGTAAGGCTAAAAACAAGGAATATAGCTTCAAACAAGCTTTATCTGATGCCAGCAGACGTAAGGGTGAAATGGGTTCTAGTAAACCTGTTGCTATGGGAACGAAAAAGATGAAAAAGAGTAGAAAATCTAAGAGTAGACGTTTAATGGCTTTAGCTGGAGGTAAAAGTCGTAGACGCCATTAAGACAAACTTTAAATATACAAAATAATATTATAATAATATATAACCAATTATAGTATTATTTGTCCAAAATATCAAATAATGTCGGCATCATACTAGATGACAAACTATTTATATAAGACCAATCATTTTCATCATTGAATAAAGACTCAAGATATTCCGATAGATTTTCTAAACTTCTCCTCATTCCTGGATTTGAGTGAATATTTTTAGAAAGTTCAAGTATAATTTTATTTATAAAACTCTGTTTTAGAGTGAAAACTCGCGAAATGTTGTGAAAAATATGTAAATATAAAACACTTATACTGAAAACATCCCATTTGTCACTATTATCTAAAATATCTTCAATAATATCATTTTTAGGCATATTTATATATTTTTTTAATACTGAAATACATGATACTTTATACGATTCTTTATATTTTTCCGAGAAAAAATCCAATATGCTTAGATTTTTAACAAACATTTCACTAATTTCTTCAATTAATGAGGACGAAATAGTATGTAAATCATTTTTAATTAAATAAAATAACACATGAACTTCTAACGGTTTATATGTATAATCTTCTAATTTATTAATAATATTGGTTATATACGACGTATTTAAGTTAGGTATCTGTAAACTCAGCTGAAAATTCTGTAATATAGGTTTCTCTCCACAATCCAAATTAAAAACAATATTTTGTGGAGATAAATTAAAAAAACATATATTATTATTGTTTAAACCAATCAAACTCTTCAAAATATAAGAAAATGATTCAATAACATGAAAAATAAATAGTTTTGGATTTATTAAATTGAATAAAAAATCATTAAAAAGCACATAATTTTCATTTTTATATTTAAAAACCAAATATTTTTGATTATTTGTTAAATTAAGTTTATCAATGTATTTTTCACTTAATTGACTAATATTAATATAGTCATAATCATCTACAACAGCATAATTATTTGAATAATAGTTAAAAGTTTTAATTATATCGCTTATATTTGCTTCATTTATAGAATAAAAGCAATAATTTATAATTTTTGTTTTATATTTTTTATGATTATCATGACTTTCATCATCATTTTCTTCATATAAAAAAAAATGGTTATTTATGTTTGATAATTCAATATTTATATTCATTTATCTAGTATTCGATTATTCCTTTATTATTTTTACTTACTAATAAATAAGAAATATCTATTTTTATATGTTTTTTTGATTTTTTGTTTGATTTCATTTGAATCTGTGAAACCATTTTTACATAAGTTAGATATTTCTTCCTTAAGTAATTCCAGGTTACTCTTACAAAACTCATCAAAACCATCAGAAGGTTTATAATTTGCGTCATTAATTTTGGATTTAATATGAGAATCCATAGCATCTAACATATCCTTGTGTGTGCTGACATAATCGCGTCTTTCTAACGGTGCTTTTTTTTCAGTGCTCTTTTTTCTAAAATAGTATCTCGCACTTTTGAACATTTTATCAATAATATCTCCATCGTAACCTAGATTTGTTACTCTTCTTACTTCCTCATTTACTGTATCATCATTATCTTCCATCCAAATTTCCCAAGCTTCCTTAAAGTCCTTTCTATGATCATATTGATGAATCTTCGAAAACTTAAATAATTCTGATGTAAAATCATCTGTAAACTTATATCTATAAATAGTCTTATTTATATCGTTGTTTACAGTGTTCATTTTATTTGTGGATAAATTATCAACTGACATTTTGTGTTTTAACTTTTAAGAAATATACAAGTACGGTTATATAAGTTTATATTAATAAGTATTTTTATTTCAATTTTATTTTAAAAAAAAATGAAATAAATAAATCGTTTGTAATTAACATTATACTATAAGAATGGAAAAAGAATACAATTACTATAGTAATGATAATATCAGATCTCCTGACGTGGTCAAAAAAGAACAATTGCTTCAAGATAATAGAAGTGAATATGAAAAACAAATGGATGAAGCAATGTACCTAAGTATTGAAGAATTTAAAAAACAAGAGGAAGATTATCAAAAATATGAAGATGAAGTTATTTCTGAACATAGAAAAATAATTAATGAGAGAATGGAATTATTTCGAGTATTTCTATTTGATTTAAGTAAATTATTTAGATTTGACAAAGATATTAAAGAAATTTATGAAATTATTGAACCAATTATAGATTCTTATTGTGCGCAATATATGAACCAATGTGAAATCGATTCTGTAACTTATAACAGAATATTCAAAGTTATAGGTAATATCAGAACCGATAAAAATGCTATCGAATTATTAAAAAAAATAATAATTAAATATGAATAAATTTATTTAAAAAATACATTGATTTGAAACTAGCTCTTGAGCTATCATTCCTAATGACCCGATCATAGCAAGTCTTCCATTATTGAGTTCTGCGTTTAACATAAATTCTTCGTCATTTCCTAAAAATGTTTTTTTTGTATTAAATCCTAGATCTCCAGGTTGATAATTCTTTTTCATTAAAAAATAATTTGATGAATTGGTAAATGGATTTTCCCAACCTACTAACATAGATTTTAACTCTGATGCTGCAACTAAAGCTGAAAATCCGGCTATAGTGAGTATATTCGCATTATCTAAAACATGAATACCCTGTTTATGAGTAACTACCTCAGTTATAGGAATCGCAACAGCAGATATCATTCCCCATCTACCATGTTTTAGTTCAGCTTCGCGAAGTTTCACTAACTCATTTTGTTGTTTATTCTTTGCAAACCCAAGAGGGTCAAAATATCCTAGCGGTTTGGTAACACCACTAAAACTATTAACAGCTTGGCACATTAAAACAAATAATCCGATTGAACTATACATTTATACTAATTATTAAATTTATTTTTTTAAGTAAGTTAAAAAAAATATTATAAAATATTAAGTTGAGTGTCTAATGTTAATTATTTTAATATCACTATTATTTTGTGATTCTTCACCTTGGACTTCTAGACAAGGAATTACGTTTTGAGAAGAATTATCGTAAATAGGTGTTGCTACTACGAATGAAATCGGTTCAGCAATAACAAGAGGAATATAAACTTCTTGTTGAGTTTCTCTTGTTTCATTATATAATCGTAACGACTCATAATATTCTTTTACCTTTTTATTTATGCGAATTCTTTTTGCGTCAAATGATGTAAGATACAAACCTTCTAAGCTCTTAACTCTTGAAAGTGCTACATAAGTTTGTCCACATTCAAATATTCCACTACCAACATCAATTTCCGCAGCATCTAACGTCGCACCTTGTGACTTGTGAATTGTCAATGCCCACGACAAAATCAGCGGGATTTGTGAAACACCAATGCCGGGAATTTTATCACTTTCCCAAGAATACCGCATCATTATCATCTCAATACCATTATTATATTTTACTTTTGGACAACCGGTAAAAGTACAAAATTCTGTAATAATTCCTTGACTTCCATTACAAATAAGCACATCACCTTGCTCCGACTTCATATTAATAATACACATAACCTGCGCACCCAACTTCAATTTTATCTCTTTATCGCACATCAAATTACCGGCAAGAAAATCGAGTTCAACTTGAATGTCTTTGTCTGTAAAATCGAGACGCTTTATCCTGTCATTTTTAGTCATTTCTAAATCCTTTATATACTTAATTTTGAATTCCTTTTCATCACCATGTAGTGCCGTCATTTTTGAAACATTGATTTGTTCTACCTTGTTCTTTGTAGGGAACAATTTTGTCGGCTCGGCTACTAATTTCGGATCAAATTCTCTTCCTACATACTCAAGGAGCATATCATTCGACTTTCGCTTAATTTTCCCTTCCCTAATTTGATTCAAAATTGTCGAATAGGTTTCGTCCGTTTGTCTGAAAATTTTTACCAACTCTATTTGACAATCACGATGAAATACTGAATTCCAATCATCACTTTCAAAGCAAAATTGCTGCGTTTCTGGTTCATCTCTATTTCCAACTGGCGGCAACTGATAAAAGTCTCCAGAAAATATTAACTGAATACCACCGAATGGTCTTGAGTTACCTCGTGCTGCTTTTCCAATATCATTTAACATATTAAATAATTTTAACGAAAGCATGCTTACTTCATCAATCACTAAAATCTCAGTTCCTTTCCATATTGCCTTTAGAAATTTGTTTTTTTTTATTTTATTTATCATCTGTTCACTTGTGCCATTTCCTAATCCAATTCCTGCCCATGAATGAAGCGTTTTCGCTTTACAGTTTAGCAAAATCGCAGCACAACCTGTCATAGCAGTAACATGAACATCTTTAAATTGCTTTAAAGCATGTTGATATATCATTCTTATTAATGCTGATTTTCCAGCACCACCTGGTCCTGTAATAAATATGTTATGACCTTGAACATATTTATTATATGCTATTTGTTGTTCTTTTGAAAGTTCCATTATATTTAATTATTCTTTTACTTTTAAATCTATTTTTATAATCAATTTTATAAGTTATTATTATTCAATCCAAGTATAAGGACCTTCTCCTTTTAAATTTACATTCTTCTTAAAAGGTTCTACTTCTAACGATAATCTTTTTCCAAATACATGCCAGTAAAAACTACAATTTTTACCATAAACATTAAATTTATTACTAAATACTCGTGAGCATTTTAGGTTTTGATTTTCTTCTGAAATTTCATCATATATCTGTGTAATGTTTACAGTGAAATTTGAAGCCAAATTATTTACATAACATGGCAACTCAATTGTTGTGTAATAATTATTTGTTATTTTACCTTCTCCTCGATAATATACACCTGATTCTGGACCTTCTAAGCACGCATGAACTAAATATTTATTTATATCAATTGGATGATCTATTACGAATGTTTTACCAGAACCTGTTGGTCCTTGAGGTCCAACAGCTGATGCTCCAGTAGGTCCTTGAGGTCCTTGAGGACCCTGCGTTTTTAAATTACAACATCGTTGTGCGCCTAAATATTGATTATAATTTCCATAATAACTTGACATTTAATTATATTATATATTTTAAATGTTTATTTAATTTTATTATAATAAAATCAAAAAAATAAATTTAAGTATAATATCTTAAATAAATTCACTTTATATAATATATGAACTTTGATTTGAATATTGAGAATTATAATAAAGATGAACTAATTGAAATGTTTGAATTACCTTTAAACTTTGATAAAAATATTGTTGAGATTAAAGAAGCCAGACTAAAAGACAGTATCATAAATAATAAAGAAATAAATAAAGAAACACAAGTAAAAACCTTGAATTTTCTTGTGAAGGCTAAAAATATAATTTTAAATGATTCGCAACCACAAAAAAATGGTATACTACAACAAAAAATAGAGGATTTTTATAATTCAAGTTATGAACTAAAAACCTCAAAACTAGATGACAAAGAACAACATATGGTTCAACTAAGACCCGATAAACCATACTTATCTTCTTACCCAAGTGAATTTTTTCCAGGCATTATAAATCCGATTAAAAAGAGAACAATTAAAAAGAATTTAAACATTGATACTAAATTTAGAGAGAACTATTATACTAGTTCAGCGTCAAACTTTAACTTTAGTTTACCAACAAATTTTAATGATGTTTTACAAATGCAGTTAGCTTCTATTGAATTACCTACTACGTATTATGTAGTATCAAAACAATATGGTAATAATTTTTTCAGTATTACTGTTGATGCTGGTGCCTCTATAGTAATTAATATTCCTGACGGTAATTATGAACAGTCAACTATTATGACTGCTATAAATAGTCAACTTACATTAGCAGGTGCGCCATATAATAAGGTTGTTTTTATAATTAATCTAACAAATGGAACAACTGGAAGTGGTCAAACTTTGGTTGGTTTTTCTGATTCGCCGTCACTACACACAAAATTGGAACTGAATTTTCAAGCAGATAGATATGGAGTTTCTGACAATAATACACCTTTGCCTTTAAAATTTGGTTGGACACTTGGTTTTAGAAATGGAATTTATGCAGGTAATAAAAATTACGTATCTGAAGGTCTTGTTGATATAAAAGGTCCAAGATATTTATTCTTGGTTGTAGATGATTATAATAATAGTGTAAACAATAATTTTTATAGCGCATTTAATTCATCTGTTTTAAATAAAAATATTTTAGCTCGTATATCATTACAGACAAATACATTTAATGTATTGGAACAAAATAACTTAAGTTTGGTAACAACACCACGCGAATATTTTGGTCCAGTAAATATAAACAATATGAATATACAACTTTTAGATGAATATGGAAGAATTGTTGATTTAAATAACATGGACTTCAGTTTTTGTGTTACATTAACAACTGTTTATGATATATAATAAGTTTATACATATATCTACCAATCACCTTTAATTTTATAGTTCAACCATGAACTGGGTTTTATTTTAGTTCCACCATCATATTTGACGGCACACCTTTCTTTAAGTAGGATTTCATTTAAATGTATATTTCCTATATAAACATCAGCCAAAATACGACCATATTTTTCACTCTTAACGTGTTCTAATCTAATGTATTTATTTAATACCAAATTGCTTACAAAATCTCGAGCTTGTTTAGCGGCTTCTTTTTCTTCATCTAAAATACCTTTGCCCTTGATTTCTGGGGAATCAATGCCATTTAATCTAACAGATAATCTATACATTGGAGAGTCATCATAAGGTAATTTAGATGCTATTGTTATAGTATCAGCATCATAAACCTTAATGACACGACCACCTTTTATTGGGAATGTAAACTCTACAGTATCTTCCCATTTAATATCAGAACCATCGCTCATAAAATTTTTAAATAATATATTTTGTTTATCATTATTTGTATTCAATAAATTTTTATTTAATATATCAGCTGTATTATTATTGCTGCTATTAGAAGCAGTTGTAAAGGGATTTTTAAACTTTGGAAAAGAGAACATCATTATTTATAAATTATATTTTTACTATATTATTTAAATCAATTTTATTAATTAAATAATATAATTATACATTATATGGCACGTCCTTTTAAAAATTCTAGTTCAGCAAATAAAGCATTTGGTGTGTTTTCTGAATCACAAGATGCGGGAGATTATATATATAATAAAAAGGCCAAAACGACATATTGTTCAAACACATGCTCACCTTCTCTAAAGTTTGGTTCAGAAAGTAACATGTTACTATTTAAAACATCATATAAATTAGGAGTATATCCTTGTTTAAATTCTATTAATAAAGCCAATTTAAATATCAATCTAATTACAAAATTGGATTTAAGTGGGAATATCCCCGTTATACAAGATGCTTCTGGTAATACTCCATCAACCATAACTATTAGCACTACACCATATCTTGAATATAATATCGATCCTAGTGGTAACTTATTTGGCAATACTATTTGCGGAATAAATAATTGGGAAAAGTATATGGTTTATGACGCATCATATAACACATTAAATCCTGGTCATATAAATAACTTATAAAACATCTATAATACACAAAATATATAATACGACAAAGCAGCTGTAATTAATGTTGTTGAACTAATATTAAATAATAATAATGAGACTGAATCAGTTTTAGTCATATTTATTTCTTCTATTTGATTTGAATTTTCTTGTTCTTTCTTTTTATTATATTCATATTCATAATATTCTAATTCTTCGTCTATTTTATCATAACAATTGTAATAATTTCTATTATATTTTCCGTTGACAAAACCGCGTTTAGTAATAGGAATGTGTGGGTTTTCAAGATCTACATAAAAACCCCATTCATTTTCATATTCATCTATCTGGATTGTATTTAATTTCATTTTAATTTTTGTCTTATATTATAAACATAAAAATTTTTTATATTTATAATTCAATTTTTTATTTAACGTTTTTCTCCCATCTTAACTAACATTCTTTTTGCTTTTTTTGATACATTTCTACGATGGTATTGTTGTGCTCTAATATATGCTGAATACACACCCTTTGAGCTTACTTTACATGTATTTTTTTTACAAATCGGAAAAGATTTTTTTGTACCAAGAAAACATTTTTTACCACAACGTTTCATCATGACTGTTTTTTGATGAAAACCAGGTTTCTCATTTTTCCAGCCTCTCGTAGCTGAACCACGACCACTTTTACGTGTTTTAGACATTTTATATATTATTTAGTTAATATAAAAAATGTCTAAAACACAAAAACCAAAAGATTTTTATAAAATAACAAATCCATATAATTCAACAAAAAAGGGAATTATACAAAAAAACCATCCAGCTCTTGCTAGGAAAATTTCTTTAGATGAAAGATTAATTTCAAGAAATTTTTATCAAAATGTACCTGATGAAAACAATGAAGTAGAACCTCTTGGTTATATTGATGAAGATGGTGTAACTTCAACTAGTAGTAATCCTATAGATGCTTCTAGTAATACAGTTACCGTTTCTGGTAACATGATAGATTCATCTGGTAATGCTAATATAAATAAAAAAACACAAATAACATATAAAAAATATACATATAAAGAAGTTGAAGATGAATTATGGAATGATTATTTTACTATAAAAGAATATCATTCAAGTGCGCTTGATATTTTAGCAACATATTTAAGAGGTCAAAAACTCATTTATATGGAGTCAAAAACTTATTGTGAAATGAGATTAAATTTTTTGATGATGCCGGCTATTATGTTATCAACTGCGGCAACAGTATTATCTTCACTTACACAGGATTATACGTGGGGAATGTATTTGCTCGCCGGAATAAATGGTGTAATTGCCTTTCTTTTAACGATTGTTAATTATTTAAAGCTAGACGCAACATCAGAAGCTCATAAAATTTCATCACATCAATATGATAAGTTACAAACGTCTATTGAATTTCTCTCTGGAACGACATTATTATTTGGTGAAGAAGGTGACCCTAAAACAAAAGAAGTAATAAAAACACGATTGGATGAAACTGAAAAAAAAATCAGTGAAATAAAAGAAACAAATCAATTTATAATACCAAAAACAATTAGAACAATGTATCCAATAATTTATAATACAAATGTGTTTTTGATTATAAAAAAAATAGAAGACATCCGAAAACGAAAAATTAATTCATTAAAAGAAGTAAAAAACCAAAAAAATTATTTAGTTGCCGTACTAAAATCAAAAAAACAAAAAGAAAAAATGACATCTGTAAAAAGTTTAGAAATTGAAATAGAGAGACTAATTAAAGAAAAGGATCGACATATTAATAATTTACTTGTTCTTAAATCAGCCTTTTCAATTATTGATGACATGTTTATTAAAGAAATGGAAAATGCTGACAAAATTAAAAGAATGACTATAAGAACATGGTTATTTTGCGGGTTTGGTATTAAAGAAAAAATAACAGATCCACGCAAAATTAGTCAATTTATTGAAGATGTAATGGATCCATTTGGAAGACAAGATAAAATACACGAGGAAATAAATATCCGAATCATAAAAGAAGAAAAAATAAGAGAAACTGAAAGACAAAATGAAATACAAAAAAGGGATGAAGAGAGAAAAAAACTATTAAAATATTTTAAAAATAATTCAGATATTGTTAATATTTTGTATGAAAAATTAGAAAAAGGTGAATTATATAAAAATATAAAACAATGCGAGGTTCTTAATGAGTGTGAATCAATTAAACAACCAGATTTTAAAGAATCTGATGTTAAAGAATCTGAATTTAAAGAGATTGCTCCTTTAACCTTAAAAAATATTCAAAATTTTTTTGGTGGCGTTGTAAAATTAGGTGGGGAAAATATTAAAGTTAAAATTGACGAAGTAATTGAGGATAAACGAAGTAGAAGATCCGATTCATCGAATGAGTTATTGGATAGCGATGTTGTATGTGAAGGTGTAAATAGTAATATTTAATAAGTATTTAAATATTATACATATTAAATAATCCGACTTGCCTGAATCGAACAGGCGACAATTCGATTACCTCGGTATAAACTACTACAGTCAAATGCTCTACCAACTGAGCTAAAGTCGGATATATGCGGCTAGGTGGATTACTTGGTAATAAAATAATTTAATATATAACATATTAAATTTTATCTTATAATTAAATTTTAAGAAATATTGCTGTAACCTAACATATTCTATATTAAAATGTCTTTAAGTCTTTTTCACTGATTTATTATATTACACATAAAACAACTTAAAGGCCGCTGTTTATCCAAAATTCATTTTTCTCAAAGTATTTTTACTTGGTTTTATATTTCTTGGATTTCTTTGACTCACATGATTATCTGGAGTTGTTGTAAATATTAGTTTTGTTGATTTTATCTCTGCGATTCTTTTTCTCTCTTCAAATCTTTTTATTCTATCTTCATAAACCATTTGATTATATTCTTCAATAGTTTTTGGAACCCTTTTCTCGGGAGCTGGAGGACTTACATCAGCATAATCTTTGAAATACTTATTATAAATATAACTATGCTTTACTGACGGATCAACAGGATTCTGTTGTTGTGCTACATTTTGCCTTTGTTGTTGAGGATATTGTTGTTGAGGATATTGTTGTTGAGGATATTGTTGTTGAGGATATTTATTTTGATCTTGATACTGGTAATCTTGTTGTTGTTCAGGTTCATGTGTCGGCTGTATAAATTGTAGTATACCTTTCTTACTTACAACCAAATTCATATTCGATAAGATATCATTAAATGATACTTTCTTCTTTTTTGTTTGCTGTTCTTTTTCACTTTTTGCTTGTTCCCAATATTTATCAGAATTATTATCTATCCCGTAATCATTCTCATTAAATTTTTGATATGGATTTTGTCTTGTCATATTATCGAGTTCTGAAAAATTAAGCTCCATATTTATGTAAACTATTTTTTTTTACTCTTTTTTACATATTAATTAAAAAATAATATGCTTTTAATATAAATATGCTTAATACTTATATTAAAAATAGAGGTATAACTCAAACACTTGTTAATAATAATAACCAAAAACAGTTTAACCAAATTAATTGGGACGCAGATTATGACGGAGAAAATGCTAATATATCTGTTACTTCAGATACCAATGGCAGTAAAAACCATTTTGATATTAAACTTGACAATGAAGATTTAGCTAACATGCTTAATATTCCTAGTATATCTACACCTATCGATAAAAGATTACAAATGGATTTTGATAACTCATTTAGACGCGAACCTCAAATTTTACAAATTGAAATACCTCAACTTAGAAGTCCTAATGTACAACCTAGACTACCATCTTACATGGTAGAAGAACCTGAAACTCAACAGGACCCTCAGTATGAAGAACAATCTATTGAAGAATTATACAAACCTAATAGTTATCTCTCTAGCCCATTACCAGATGAAGAATTAATAGCTCCCATTTCTATTGCCAACAAAACTAGTAATAGATATACTCTAACACCTCATAAACGTCATAAACGACCTAAAACACATAAAACATATAAAGTATACAAAAAACCTAAATCATCTTCTACAATTAAAGCAGCTGGAATTAAAAAGTCTAACTCTAAAAACAAATCTAAATCCCGTTCTAAATCAAAAACTTCCAAACTTTACACTTTATTTTAATAAAATTATTTTTTAATTGACTTTAAAATCATATTCTCATCATCCGAATAACTTCTTTCTCTCCTTTCTTGGTTATATTTTTTTCCATAAAATTTATCCATTTTTTGAGTTATGTAGTATTGAGACGCATATAAAATATAATACTCATTATCGTCATAAATTAATTCTAAACATACACCACATCTACTCCTTATAAATCTCAAAAATCTTACCAATTCAGTTATATCTGAATTTGAAAAAATCAATGTTACTACGCAGTGACTTCTTTTAAATTGAGTGTGTACATCATATTCATAATCCTCATAAAAAGAATCGCATCCACATTCTTCCGCACCATCTATAATCATATTTTTTATTTCTGTTACACTACTGTTCTTTAAAATGTTAAAAGACACTTCAATACTATACCCCATTTATATAAGCTAAATATTTTGTTATTTTTACAAAAAATATTTTATGTAGTAGAAATTGTTCTACATAAAATATACTACATTTATTTTACTTTTAATTCAAACTTTTAATTCAAACTTTTAATTAAAAACATTATATATATAAAATGTCATTTAGACAATTCGGTGGATTACAATTTGCGTCTAAACATAACGCAGTAGCTAGTCATTATAATACATCTAATAATTTACTTGTTACTCAAAATGTCGGACAATCTAATTCTTATATCAATTTTCTTAGTGATATCAGTGGGAATATAACTCTTTATGGTGATTTACACGTTGAAGGAAATATCGACTGTAGTGGGAATGTAAATGCCACGACATACAACACGCCATCCGATTACAGAATTAAAGAAAATGTTATACAATTAGATAGCATGTTTGTAGTAGATAAATTAAATCCAGTAACATATTTGAATAAGAAATTGGGAAAACAAGATATAGGTTTAATTGCGCATGAGCTACAAGAAATATATCCACAACTAGTAAATGGAGAGAAAGATGGAGAACAATTACAAAGTGTAAATTATATAGGAATAATACCTGTTTTAATTAAAGAAATCCAAGATTTGAAAAAAGAAATTAAATTGGTAAAAACACAACTAAATGAGCTTAAAAACAAATAAAATTGATTTAAAATAAATAATAATAAATAACTGTATATTATTATTTATGAAGCCAACTCTAGACGACGTTTTATCTGTAAGAAATTCACATTCTCGCGATAGAGATATTCAATTCTTTGAAGAAGGACATAAATATGTTATTCTTTCGGAACCTGATGTAAAATACACTTCTGTTACAACATGGAATCATTCTCATTTTCCAAAATTTGAGGCTGATAGTATTATTGATAACATGATGAAGGGGAAGGGATGGAAGGAAGGTCATAAGTATTGGGGTCTTAATCCTGAGCAAATCAAGTCTCAATGGAACAATAATAGAGATTCTGTTGCCGGAGCTGGAACTGACCTCCATTATGAAATCGAATGTTTTAATAATAATAAAAACCTTTCTGATGGTTATACTAATAAAGAGTTGTATGAAATGTATCAAAACGATAACAATTTGACGCATGATTCGAAGGCAATTGAGTGGCGATATTTTATCAATTTTGTTCGAGATAATCCTGACCTTAAACCATACAGAACTGAATGGACGGTTTATAATGATGACGTGAAGATTTCCGGATCTATTGATATGATTTATGAAAATCCTGACGGAACACTTTCAATTTATGACTGGAAGCGAGCCAAACTTATTACTCGAATTAACAATTACAATAAATTCGCACTCCCACCACAAATATGCCATCTACCTGATTCCAATTTCTGGCATTATGCGCTACAATTAAATACATACAAAGCTATTATTGAACAAAAATATGGTAAAGTTGTTAAAAGTTTGTTCTTAGTTAGATTACATCCTGATGCTGAAGAGAAAAATTACGAGTTAATTGAATTACCTGACTTGTCTACGGAAATTAAGGATTTGTTTATGGCTAGAAAAAAACTACTTATTAATGAAACTATTTAAAGTATAAACAATTTAAAACTATAAAAATAAATAAATAAATATGGATATACAATCTATTTTTTTTACAATTTTTACAATTTGGTATTTCAGCGGCTACATACCAGAAGATATAATCAATACTTTAAATAAATTACGTCATCAATACAGTGGAATTCTAAATATATATAATAAGGGTTTTAATATATTACATTTCTCACTAGATGAAGATGAAAAAGAGGAATCAAAACCTGTTGAACCAAAACCTCAGGTCAAATATGAAGATAAATTTTTAGAGGAGATTCGCAAAATGAATAAAGAATACGAATTTGATAAAGACGAAAAGCTTCAAGAAAGTAGACAATATTTTGAACTTTTGAAAAAAGCAGCCGACGAAAGGCTTTATCAAATTACTCAAGTTTGTGATAAGATCGATCAAATTGAAATTAAATTAACTAAATATAAAGGTGATGAGAGTTATTGTATTTGTCACGATCATGATGATGATTTAGGTGAAACAAAGGAAGAACGAATTGAAACACTTGTTAACCAAAAGAAAGAACTTAGAGATGAAAAAAATAAAATTGAACATCTATTTCAATCACAAAAATATCAAGAAGAATTCTTGGTCAAAATAAGTGAGGAGGCAAGAAATTTTATTATTGATAAGAGGTTAGATAAGTTAGAAAATTGTCATATTATGGAATTTACACCATTGGGTAATGTTTTAATGAACTACGATAAAAATAAAGAATCATTTAGATTTTATAGTGACAGTACTATTCCTTATAGATATTTAGAAGTTGTTGGAAGAAAATTTGTTAAGCAATTTAATTGTAGACCTATTTTTGTAGACATGGAAGAAGAATTACAGTTGGCTGAAGAAAAATGGAAAAAAGAAAGAAAGGAAAAGGAGGAAAAAGAAGAAGAAGAAAAAAGAAGGAAAGAAGAATCTATTAAAAATAAAGTACCCATTGAAGAAAAGAAGAAAAATGTATTTGCTAAATTTAAAAGTTATAATAAAGAATCTGGCACTGGTCATGTTATAACAGCTGCTCCACCTAAAAATAGTATTCCAAATAAAAAAATAACACAGAATCAGGAAAATGAAAATATATTATTAAAACAAAAAGCAAATAGATATACATATGAAGGTAAAATTATTAATTTTAGTTTTATTAAAAAAGTAGATAGAAAGGCAGTAGATAAAAAGTTTGGTATGTCATTTGCTGATTTTAAGAAAGGTATTTTGAAAAAATAAATCAAAATAATTTAACAAATTTTATATTTTATTGTAAGTAATAAAATATAAATTAAACTTCTTATTATAATATAAGTATGAATAAACAAACCAAACGCATTAGAAGAAATAGAAAAAATAAAACACACAAATATTATGGTGGCGCTGTTGAAGTAGATGATAAAAGTAAAGGTATTTTCGATATAATTGGGTCTAAATTATCTGGTTATTCCGGTAAAGTATTTACTTATGTTAAAGATAAAGGTCTAAGATTAGCTGGTTTAGAACCTATTAAACAGCCAGTTGAACAAAATGCTGCTACACAAGAAGTTGATCAGAAAATTAATGAAATTGGAAATGCTGCTTCAGAAATTATAGGAGATGTTAAAGATGTATTTGATAAAGGATCTGCTGCTGTTCTCGAAAATATTAATGATGTATTAGAAAGTCCTAAGGTTGGCGAAACTTTAACTGAAGCGGCAGCTGAAACTGCTGAAATTGGAGAAAAATTATTGGAAAATTTTAATGAAAAACTCAGTACGCCTGAATTGAAAGAAGAGACGAAGATAGCATTAGATAATGTAGCTGATTATGCCGATATTGCTGTAGAAGCATTAGATGAACCTTTGAATAAAGCAGTTGACGAATTAAATGAAGCTGGAACAAAAGCCGCTTCTGGTGCTGTTTCTGGTATTGTTAAAGTGGGAACAGATGCTATGGCTGCTGTGCCTGGAGCCGGAGCCATTATCGAAGTCGGTAAAATACTAAATGACGGATCAAGAGCTCTTGGAGACGTTGTTTCTGCCGCTTCTGATGCTACATCTACTATATCTAAAGTTGTTGAAGAAACTAGTAAAAATATTAATGAGGGTATTGATAAATTAGAAGAGAAAAAAGAGGGTTTAACTAATTCTCTTACTCCTTTAAAACCCGAAGCAACTTTAAAGCAATTAAATAAAGTTGGTGGAAGTATTTCTAACAGAGTTGACAAATCTATTAACCAATTTGAAAATCCAATTAATAGCGCTCCTGTTTTAACTGGCGGTAAGAAAACTAGGCGTAAATTTTTAAAATATAAAGGTAAATCCAAGAGAGTTAGATTTGCTATTTAAGCAACGCCACCTTTGGTTAAGCAACGCCACCTTTGGTTAAGCAACGCCACCTTTGGTTAAGCAACGCCACCTTTGGTTAAGCAACGCCACCTTTGGTTAAGCAACGCCACCTTTGGTTAAGC
>Ga0209443_1001241_pt1 | contig 16320 bp, 8 predicted proteins | sample LauGreBMM110DCMD_2_FD_187571 | JGI IMG/M metagenome (GOLD analysis project Ga0209443, IMG submission 187571) | Freshwater lake microbial communities from Lake Michigan, USA - Su13.BD.MM110.DCMD (SPAdes) (version 2) | ecosystem: Environmental > Aquatic > Freshwater > Lake | place: Lake Michigan... | reverse complement strand
AACTTTTAGGTTCCTGATAATAAATAATTTAGTCCCTTGGTCAGTTTCATAGACATTAAGATTTAAATCGAAAAATAAAGTAATTGTAATATTGGCTTGGAAAATCCACGCAAATTGACCCCCTGATACCGGTACAAGGGGATCACTTTGTGCCGGTATTAGGGGGTCAATTTAAGCCGGTGTTAGGGGGTCAATTTACGTGGATTTTCCAATTTAATGGAAGCCAAATTTAAAATAAATGTATCAGCACTCACCTTCAAGGTTCGGGAATATGAAGCACCTGCAATTGTAGTAGAGTTAAAAGAATTAAGAACCTTATATCAATGGGATTTTAAGGATGAGAATCTATCAAAAGTGAGAGATTTGTTTGTGTTCATGGCTTGGACAGGTCAACGGTTTTCTGATATCAAAACTGAGGAGTGTAAAGTGATTTTGAGTGGAAAATGTAAAAAATGAATATATTTGAATATTATAATTTAACAGATTTTTAACCAAATAGCAAATCAAGTTGCTATGTTATTTTCAAATTCAATTCATCATGTGATCCAATTCTTATTGGTTTGGGCCATTGATTAATTTATCAAATTACATTTAAAAGCTAACATTGCCTATTTATTTTCAAACACTAGATCTAATCTTGTAAGGCAAATAGCCAGTTATCTGAAAGGAAAGGGCTGATTTTAAAATAATACTTCCTTGTCTTGGTTCTTGATTCCTAGTTCTTTTTGTCTTTGTTGTTGGTTAAATGCTATTGTAATACTTTCATCACAACCCTTCTATTTTTTGTTCTGCCTTCAGCGGTCGCATTGTCTGCAGCTGGCAATGATGGCCCGTAACCTTTGGCAATGAGTTGGCTCTTGTCTATTCCATTTTTTGTAAGATAATCAACCACACTGTTTGCCCTGGACTGGCTTAGCTTGTTGTTCAGGTTCAGGCTTCCGGAATTGTCAGTATGACCCTGTATCTCAAGCCTTGTTTTAGAATTATCCTTGAGGAATTGGATTAATTTATCTAGATCAGTTGAAAAAGCAGTATCAATATCTGTTTTGCCAGCTTCATAATAAATATTATTCAGCACAATACTTTGACCGACTTTTGCTTCTTCAATGCCCAATTCCAGTTTTACATATAATGTTGTACTCCTGTTCAATCCTTTTGTACTGATTCTTTCAATGTTAGAGATATACTCTGCCTTTTTGCCAACAAGAGTAAAGTCGCTCTCTGCTTCTAATTGTGCATTAAAAATGCCATCTCCTGTATGACTTTGTCTCGTTATGATGCTGTGCTTAGTTTCGTTGGTGACGCTCAAGTCTACCCCTCCTTCGGGAATATTTTTGGTTTTATTGATGACCATAACCGAAAGTGTATATCTTGGATCATTGTGGGTGATTTTAATATTGATTTGATTGTCATTTGTCTCAAAATTGCCTTTTTTAATATTTTGCACAGACGTATTTATATTGTTAAGCAAACCGCTAACTGTATACTCCCCAGGTGTCAATTTGTTGAAAGTAACCCTCCCATCAGCATCAGTTGAAGCGCTAAGCCTTTTGCCTTCAGGTCCGTTTAAAAATACTTCCACATAGGGTAAGGGTTGTCCTGTAGCTTCATCCATTGCAGTAATATCAATGTCCTTGGAAGGTATAATTATTATACTTTCTTTCTTTACAACGTCGGGTAATGTAGTCACTTCTTCCACTCTTATAACTTTTATTTTCTTTTTGCCAATATTGGTGCCTATACCAATTGAGTAATAAAAATGATTATTTACAGTCGAGGTTAACGCAGGTCTATATTGAATATTGGTAAGAACATAGGCCTCGTTAAATAAATTGAGCTGTATTCCTACTCCTGAAGGAATATAGAACCCGGTTTTACCATTATAAGATGAAAGACCGGCTCCGAGTGAAAAGTATGGCACAAGTGTATGACTATCAGTAAGTAGTTTTATATTAAGCGCGGCATTGGCATCAAATAAAAATTTACTGCTGCCATTGGTGCTGCCATTCTTAAAAAGATAGTCCGTTGAACTGCCATCGATTGTGATAATCGCATCAATTTTCTTGCTTATTCCTTTCAGGTAGTTGAAACCAAACCCCATTTGCATATCGCCAATTTCACTCCACTGTCCTTTGTCAAGCACATTCTGCAGCGAGGTGGTTCTCATGAACTGAGCAGTCTTAAAATCGTTATAAAAACTATGGAAAACCAAGGTCGACAACTTTTTTCCCTGACTAATCTGGGCGAAAAGTTGAGGTACCAAACAGGCCAGTATGATTATACAGATTATTCTTTTCATCATCATTTTATTAAGTCCACATTTTCCATCTTTTTACCCTTTATTCCCATTTGGTTTACGATACTGAATATAGCCGGCTCACTTCTTCCCTGGGTGTTCATATCCATTCCAGGGATGGGAAATTCTTTTGCATCGAGCGTTTGCACCGTCCAGATAAACTGTTTGTTGGCCGTAGAATCCAGCATAGGCAAATTAGGTCGCCAGATGTATTGTGTAGTACCTTTTATGGCTGGTTCATCTAATAACGGACGGTTACCCCTAAAAGCCTGCATAGGTGTTTGACCTGGCAGAATTTCAAACACCTGTACCCGGTATTGCGGAAGCTCTTGGGGGCTGGGTATTAAGTTAGTCCAGCGAAATATAATTATGTTTTGAGCAAGGTGGGCATCCAAGTTGCTTCCGCTTGCAGGCTGCATTAAGATTGGCAGCTGGTAAGAAGTAATAAAAAATGTTCGGTTTTGTCTTGCTCGAACAACATCGCCTTTGCTATTCATTACTTCAACCGTCAATTGATATTGACCCGAGGTTAAACGTCCGGTACGTTGAAGGAGATCTTGTAAATTTCCCTGCAACATTAAATTTTGCAGTTGAAGTGCATCGGCAATGCTGAACTGGTTTACTCCTGCTCTTAAGGTGTATATTCTAGCAGAATTAATATTCGAGATACCAACTATGATTCCCCTCTCATCAAGAAGGGTCGTTTTTAATTTTACGGAAGGATCATTCAACGCCGGTCCCAACATATATGTGATAATCATCTGGCCGTTAACCGGGTTTACCCAATCAGACAACCAAGGCTGTGGCCTGTTGTTTAATGCAAGGTTAAGTGTAATTTGGGCCTGGGCCACCTGAACAATCAGGAACATCATAACAGTAAACAATAAATGGTATTTTTTCATCGTAGAATACTTTCTAAAATTTGTGTTGGAATCCTGTTCTCAGCGTACTTTCTGAATATCCCGGACTACCTAAATAAGCTGGTGTTAACGAGCTTCCGGGCAATTCGGTACCGAAACGGTATAAATTTGCGGTCATGGAAAATTGCCAGGTTAACTTTTTGGAAATGTTCCAGTCAAAACCGCTGGTAGCCAATAGGTTTTTATTAGCCGTAAATGGTGCCACTGAGCTTAGGTTATATTGTAACTGCCCCTTCAGGTTAATTTTTGGTACGGGCTTCCAGGTCATTCCGCTGGTAGCACTGAGTAGAGTTAGGTTAACTAAAGGGGCAGAATTTTTGAACCACATAAGGCTAAAATCCGGACTGATTTTTTTGTTGAAAAAAGTTGGAACGTAGAGTACCAAGGCGGTTTGGGTATTGTTGGTGGTTAATACGTTTAGAATTGTTTCATCATACTTGCTCCAGGTGTATGTACCGCTTATCAGATGGCTCATTGTACTGTTACTCCAGTTATATACAGGATTAATACTTATCTCATCGCTCACACTTCTATAACCTGAAAGGTTCGGAGAATTGAAGCCAAAATTATTAAAGCTCATATTCATGCTTAAATGCTCATTGAATTGGGTAAACACATTCACGTTGGCTATGATCTGTTTGGTTAGGTTAGGACCTGAAATACGACTCAGATTGCCAAAGCGCTGGCCGACACTGGCAACTACATTCAATTTCTTTTTCCAGGCATTAAAGCGGGTATTGGCCAGGTATTCCATCCTGTCGTTGTTCATAAACGGGTAGCCTGCCGTATAATACCCTGCACCATAATAATTAAATTTGGCGCCTGCTTCCCAATCTTTCCCCTTTTTTGCAATACCTAGCATTATCGCGTTATCTTTATTTGTAGAAGTATGGGAGTTCATAAAGGGTTTAAAGTCTTCAACCGGACTGGATGACAGCGGAGTATTTAGATTCCGGGTATAAAAACTCTGTCCAAGCTCTACGTGGTAATTCCAGCCTTTATCTGTAGTAACTTTGGTTAAAAAGCTAACTACCATATTTTCCTGCGGATTAATGGGAGACAAGGGCGCTGAAGTAACAGAATTCCGTGTATCTTTTGATTTTACAAAATTGAATCCCATAAAGTATTTCCCTTCCTTTTCAAGTCCTAGCTGGCCCATCCACTGATTGCGCTGATAAGAGCCAATCACACCATCTGATGGTGGAATAATGGTGGGTGCCATATAATTGACAGGTCTTTGCGATACCCCTTTAAACAGCTTAATCCGAAATTTTCCAGGTGCCAAATTAACGCCGTAACCAAATATTCCCAAATCGCCAGTACTGAGGTCACTATATTTCAGGAATTGTGTGCCTAGTAGGATATCCGTAGTGCCAATTTTAGGGCGAATGCCAAAACTGTTCATAGGATTAGTTAAAAACTGCCAGACACTTTGTTTACCACCTAAAGAAGGTGTGGTGAAATTAGTCTGTGTTGGACTGAAATTGAAATTAAGCGGAATGTTCCATTTGCCAACAGCGATAGTTGGATTAAAGGAATACCGCAACAAATTATACGGGCGGCGAGCCCGGTAAAAATCGGGCACAGCTGGACTTGGAGATTTATCGAGCCCATAACCTTCGTACCAAATACCCATATCGCCGCCAATAGTGAAGGGCTTCTTCTTTTCCTGGGCGTTTGCCTCAAAAGCTAGGAATAAGGCCATAAGCAAAGCTGTTTTGGCAAGGTGGTTCGTCCAAAAGATTATTCCCCTCCTAAAATAAAATACATTTATTTCCATGCTACTTTGAAAAAACTTAATATTCCGCAGGGCCATTATTCTACTTTTTGTGTGACAGAAGCGCTGAGTATTGATTGTCCACCATCTGATGTTAATGCCTTTATTGCATACACATTATCTTTACCTGTATTATTATCAGTAAATGTTTTTTCGGATATTCTGGCATACTGTTGTAATTCACCTTTTGTATTTTTTTTATAGATCACAAAAAAGACTTCTTTTTTCAGTGAAGGATAATACCATTTAAGCACAACCTTTTTGTCTTGCTGGCTTATAGTTACATTTGTTACTGGTGGCCTTAAACCGCTATCGAAAGGTTTACCATATACTGTATGGGCATAGTCAGAATACAGCTTACTTTCATCCATTGCTCTTATGGAATAATAATACGTAGTGCCGTTTTGTACGGCAGTATCTATAACTTGTTTTTGAGATGGGGTCAATTTTAATAAGATAGTCCAGTCAGCGGCAATATCCGTTTTACGGTAAATGACATGTTCCTTCACATCAATGCTTTCACTTGGTGCGAAATATAATTCCACCTGTTTCTCTTTAACAATAACATTTACGAAAACAGGTGTTACCGGCGGAATGGTATCTGGTCTTTGAACCACAGCGGTCTCAGAAAATTTTGATTGATTGTAATTAAAATCCAGCGCTTTTATTCTATAGTATATTTTAGGGGTCAGCGAATTGAGCGTAACGGTATCGGTAAATATTATCTTAATGGCAGTGGAATCCATTTTATCCCTTATAAAGGCTTCTTCAATTACAGAAAGTTCATGCTCTTCACTATTGGCTTTAAAAAGCCTATAACCTTTCAAATCTTTTTCTTTTCCTAATTTTGCAGTTATAGTAACAATGCCCGTTGAATCAATAATGGCTGAGACTATTTGAGGTTTTGCCGGTGGTATGCTATCAACCAATGCAACATACCCGGGATATGATGCACTTAAATTTCCGGCGGTATCGATTGCATATACTATGTAGTAATTATTTTTCTCTGTGTTGAAACCTGTATCGGTAAAACTTCTAATTTTATTTGGAAGTAATGCTTTGTGAAGTATCTGGAAATTTCCGGTATCCTTATCAGAACGTGAAACAATAAAACCTTTCAGATCGCTAATATTGCCATAAATATCCCACGCTATCAATACTTCTTTGGGCTTTACGTGTTTTGGTAATTTAAGTACCGGTGCATCAGGGGGTGTTAAATCCCTCGGCATCCCTTTCACTTCAGCGAACAATACTTTTTCTCCGAAAGCAGTATTTCCATAAAATCGGTAGCGGTACCATTTGTGGTTTGTTAATGAGTCATCGTCAAAAGAACCATTGATTGGGCCATCAAATCCTGCACCCTTCGAGTCATAAAAAGGTATAGTGTTCAGTGGTTTGAATGTGGTTTCGCCTTCAGCTGCTCTTTCAACAAAATAGCCTGCAAGTTCTGCCTTAGCGGACCAGGCAAATGATAATTGTTTATCCCCCGGAAAAACCAAAACCTCATTTTTATACTTGTTCGGATCAAAGGCTGCTTTTACTGTAGTTGTCCCGTTCTCTATTTCATAAATGGCAGATTTTGCATTCAGCTTTATCCTGTAGCTGTAGGATTTGCCTTCTTTCACAGTTTTATCAATAAAGTTCACACCAAGCGCTTCTGCAGCTTTGCCATCCTTTATCGCTGTTAATACAAATAGTGCATAAATCATGTCTTCTTTGCTTTTCTGCTCATTCAGTTCAGCAATACCTGCATCTAGGCTTATACTTTTTTGTCCAGCTACTTTACCTGCAAACAAAAACTCCATGGTTACTTCAAGATTGGTTTTGGTTGTAGTATTTTTTTCATTTACAACAAGCGAATCCCATGTTGCTTTACTGAGGGCTTTAACTGTTGCCAAATTTTCAAATTTTCCTGTTTCGGAATCGCTACGTTCAATGCTGTAACTGTTTTCAAAACCCAAACGCAGAATGGTTTTATTGTCGGGCATCCACCTGAGTTCGATTCCAGTTGAGGTGTAGCGGCCAATGGTAGCTATTTTGCAAGTTGCGCCCTCTATCTGTGCAGAAGCAGCAAATGAAGATAGTATGAGATAAGCGATGATATAGTATTGAACGGTTATTTTCATAATTGATGTTTTATTTATTCTGCATGTTCCCATTATCTTGCTCTAGGTGCTGATGAATTAGCCTGTACCATTGGGATAGGGCCGGTTCTAAACGATTTTGTTTTGGTTTCTGTAACTGCAGCTCCCGTTCTTGTTACTGAAGTATTCCAGGTGGTACCTGTTAGTTCTTTCAGAGAAGCTGTTACAACAAACCGATAGTCCTTATCGGCAACAAGATTATTAACCGGGTTTGGAACGGGGTTTGGATAATTTGGTGGCGGCGGTGGCGGTAACGGAGAAATGATAGCTGCAGAATGAAAAACACCGTTTGCCGATATAAGTGTATTACCATTGTTTGAGTTAAGCTGATTGGCTATTGCCGGAGCTAATTGGTTATTAGCTTGTGCCACGGTTGTTGATAATGGAGCCTTTATGTAATACTGGTATTCACCAATAGTATTCGCTTTGGTCTGTAACGCTAGGAGAACCCAGGCACCATTGGTATTTTTAACCTCCAATGACTTGGTGATTTCTAATTTAAAAGTCCTGTTTTTAATGGTTCCATCACCTTGATTTTCAGCCACATCAAAAATCCTGCCGGGGACCAACGCATATTTTACATTAATTGGTGATGCAACGGGAAAATTATACATCATATTAGGTGCTACGTATTGTATTAATTTGTTGCGTAAGGAATCCGCTTCATCTTCCTGTGCAGCATCAGCTGTTACCACTTCAGTTCCATTGCAATTGGTTCCTGTTTCAAAAGACTGATTATACGATACCTCACAAAGGCCATTGAAGAGGCTAATGTCTGCTATCAAGGCGCCTGCCACATATTCAGGATTAGGAAATTTTCCCGTTAGCCAGGCACCTGTTTTTATGCTGAATAAATTAATGGATTTATCACTACAAATATCCTTAAAGCTGGTGCCCGTTATGGTTGCAGCAACGCTGCCATAGAGGCCAATGTAGCCGGAAGCACGGTAACCATTTATACCGACACAACCGGTTTGATGCATCAAGGCAAGATTGAGTTCAGCCCCGGCCAGCACAGTGCCTCCAATAGACCAGGTTCTGCAGCTTCCTTCATACAGATCTTTGCTGATATTTCTTGAAAATTCAATGCCAATACCGGCAGCAATACCTTTGCCAGTAGAAGTGTTTGTTCCTACGCCACCAGTAACATTACCATTGGTGGGAGAACTTCCCACTGCAGCATAATAATTATTTGTAAATCGCGGGGTAAAGCCATTAGGCGTTGGAATATCGTTACCAAACATGAGGTAAGAGTAAAGATCGATACCAAATATTTTTACGTTATTGGTTGCTGTAGGTGTACCTGCTTTGAAATACCATTTATTGGTTAGTCCGTTAATGTTCATTACAAAACCCACTGGTGATGGAGTAGTAATTGCAGGAGGTACATTTACTGAGAGTAGTGCAGCCATGTAAAATATCTTATCAGGAAAATTATACTCCACTACTACACCGCCTTTAATTTTTGCATTAGGTTCTCTTTCTTCCAGTTTTGCAGCTAGCCAGAAGTTTCCTGTAAATCCAATTTTTGTTAGTCCCCCTGTATTGCCATTGAACTGGGCTAATAATTCCACGTCAGAATTGAATGTTTCAAATTTGGGTAGAGTGGCTATGGTTGCCATTACGTTAAACCCTAAACTACTTTTCTTAGGTTCAAACACATACTTAAACCCAACCTGGGGCGCTGCTCTTGTAACCAGGTTTGCTTTCATATTATAAAAAGCACCGCCGCCAAACCCATAAAAACCCACACCAGTTAAAAATGGAATACCGGGTTCAAATTTGGCATCCGCTTCTGCTCTCCAATACCTGTAATACTGGTTATTGTTATTCCAGGTTGTGTTACCAAACTGAACCAATGCATTTGCCTGTAGCGAAACGGCTGTAAATGTAACACCCAGATTCGCCATAAAGCCGTCTCCATAAGTGGGATCGTTATCATACATTTTAAGTTTGCCTTCAATTTTTACAGCTGGCATATCTGCATATACTGATATATCTTCTATGAATACACCTTTAAATTTAGGTTTGAATTTTTTGGCGCTCATATCCATTTCTACAGCAAAGGCAGCACCAACTGTAGTGGATCCACCAATATCATCTGTAAGATTGGCAACAATATCTATCATCAATGCTCCTCTCACTAATTCTTTCACATTGTTGCCGGCAGCAACAGTTGTCAGGGATTTATAATATACTTTCTTAATCGTCACCGGAAAATTAGCCAGTCTTTTTTGCGGACTTGCAAAACTCCAGGAACCAGGATTAAAGCTGAGCGTATTTGTATTTGCCGTTGAATTACTGGTATAATCCAGCTTTATATTCTCAAAATCCATTTCCATCTTAATGCCTTTGATGCCTTTCTTGCGGATGGGTGCAGCTCCGGTTGCTGTTGCTGTATCTGTAACAGCCAAGTCTTTATCGCCCCAATTAAATTTTCCATTCAATTTTATCGACATAGTTTTCAAGCTATCGGAAAGGCTTGCTGTGATATTTGATGTTGGGCTTAAGGTCATTTTCCCTTTCAAAATATCAGCATCAATCGGGCCTGTAGGTAGAATTACTATTTGAAAATTATTAGCCCCTCCAGTTTGTGCAAAGGTTGCCGTGTATTTCAACGTATTTGTTATCGTATCTCTGCTGATGGGTAATACCAATTTGCCTTTTGCATATCCATCAGTGAGTGAGCCTTTAAGAATTGAAAGATTCAATGTGTCGAGGCTTGCACTCATATCCGATACACGGCCCGTGGGGAAAGTAATGATATTGATTGCTTTCAATTTCATGGTTACGCCATAATCATCAATGATAGTATTTGAGGCGGTTACTTGTGTTGGGTTGGCGCCTGTTTTCCAGGTATCGGGTAATGTAAGACCTAAAGTTTTTATATAAAATCCCTGCCACAGCAATTTCCCCTGTGCTGTTGTGTCACTTGTATAATTTGCAGGGAAATACATGGACGCAGGATTTCTAGTATCAGATAAATCAAGAGTGATTGAATCGGCCAGAATTTTTATTCCATTGGTTCCTACTATTTCACAATTTGATAAGCTGCCGGTAAGCAAAATATTTTGCAGGCTGGTTCCATTTCCTGTAATGGTTGCTTTTACTGAATCAGATGCGGTGGGAACAGGGAGCAACCAATCCCTTGAAAACTTAACATCAAGTCCTAGGCCAACATCTTTTACACCGGTACTATCCCATTCAATATAACAACCATCAGCCGGAGCGCCCTTTTTAAAAGTAAATTTCATTTTAGGGTCTGAAACAAGATTGGGTACATCTATATCTTCTACGAGTTCTACGCGCCCGTTTGAAAAATTAATTTGTTTGGGATGAATTTCGAAATACTTTCCTGCAAAGCCGAGATTATAATCTGTAACACCTCGTGTAAATTTCTTCTGTGCTAAAAAGTTTATCTTGGAAACATTGGGCTTGAAAACGATCTCGGTTATCATCAACTTATCGGTTGTATCAGTAAATTTTATCCCGTAAGGCATTTTGAGAGAGTTAGCGGGAATTGGTGGGGCTGTAACATTGCTTTGGTATTTGAAGTCTGGCAATCCCAAATTATTATTGTTATACCAGCCAACTAAATTATCAACGGTATTATTGGTCCAGTTTAGCGGTTTATCCAAAGGAATGGTGGCGGCTTCGGCAGTTAAATTAGCAATCAACCATGACTGGATATAATTGGCCCCTGCACTTTTTTCAGTAATGATCCCTCCAGCGGTTAATCGTTTCGATGTATCAATACGAATCTTACTAAATTCAACTGCAATATTGGTAGACAACCAGTTTACTGTTACCGTGCCTTTTCCTGTTATTGAACCGTTGGATTCTTTGGTAACTTGAGTTACTGCTATTAAAAATTCTCCATCAAATCCTGCACGTATCGTATCGCCAATTGCAGCATTCCCTGTGTCAACTACGGCAGGAGGAGGATTACCTGTTACTGTAACTGCACTATCACCGGGATCGGTGGCTGGAGTTATTTTTAATTTGTTGTTATTTACACTAAAAGTATTTGGACTACTATTGCCATTATTCCCTCCTACCGGTTTCCCTTCCCGGTTCAGCGCCTGCACATTCCATATATAGTCGCACAGGTAAGGAGCTAAACAAGGTCCGGAGATTAAATTAGTGATCATTGTCTGCGTAAGGTTGTCAACATCTTTGGTAATGATCGGTTGATTTGTGGCCATTGCCTGCGCACCGTTTTGTCCCTGCATCAATTGCCAAACTTTTAAGCGGTAGGTTACTGGCTCTTGCGGCCTTGGAATGACGGGTGTCCAGCGGAATGTTATGGGCTTTTTAATATCGATTTCACTTAAAACAGTACCATTTGCAGGGGCAATAGCCTGCGGCGGTTGATAGCTTAGCTGCTCTTTTGCTCTTATTGAAAATGGCTTTATTTTTTCTTCGCTTAAAGGAGCAAGCCCGACAGTTGCTGGACCAAAAAATTGCACGGTAAGTTCATATTCACCGGCAGGTAATACGCAGCCCTGACCCAATAATGAAACCGCATTAGTGCCGCTCCAAACTTTGGTAAGCGTATTAAAATTGGATGTCGGAGCGGTATTAGCGGTAAATGAACCACATACTTTAGCCCCGCCTTTTTTAATAGTTACCAATATCTTGCTTTCCGTAACATGGCCATCAACCCTTCCGTTTACCGCTTTGGAGTTGGCAGTGATGGTAAATAAGGAGGTTCCGCTGCCCCAATTAGCCGTATTTGCATCGGGGTTGGTCGGCAATGAGATGGTTATACTAGAAACGGGGTATGTTTGTGCAGTAACCTGCACGGAAACCAATAATGAGAAAAAAATAAGGATTTTTTTCATTGCTGTTTATTTTTAATACTGTTTCCTAACGTGCTACTGGAAGAAACTATGAAAGAATAATTAAGATTAAATTAAATTTAATTAAACACATGCTCAAGAGTCATTGAGCAATACTCTAATAAAATTGTGTATGCGACAGGTATGAATGAGTGTACGGTAAAAGCTTTAGTGTTGCTGCGCCTGCAGCCAGGCCGAATGCAACTCTACGGGCATAAAAAGAGTTATTTTATTACCGGGATTCGTCTCACTTTCAAATGCTGGCGACATCGAAATGGACATAACTTGCGAACCAAAGTGGCTGAGTGCCGCGATACGCTTTTTAATCAGTTCCATGCCCCGGCTTTTGTGCCCGCTAATTTCTTTCAGAGCCATACTGTTTTCAATACCTATTCCATTATCAGTAATGATGATTATCAAATTACTGTCCTCTAGTTTCAATTCAATAAGCAATTCTCCTTCTAAAGCTGAAGGCATCATACCATGAAGCAGGGCATTTTCTAGCAGAGGCTGTAGAATCATCGTGGGGATCATCCAATCCTCAGTATCAAGATTTTCTTCAATCTTTATTTGATATGAAAACCGCTCATTGAACCGCATTTGTTCCAAACGCAGGTATATTTTTAGGTTCTCTATTTCCTGTTCCAGCGGGATAAAAGACTGCTGTGCTGCTTCAAAGTTCTTCCGTATAAGCGAAGCAAAATCACTAAGATAACGATTGGCATTTTGCCTGTCCTGCACATTAATATAATGCTGAATACTGTTCAAGGCATTAAACATAAAATGTGGATTCATTAATGAAGTAAAAGCTTGCTGCTCTAGAGATGCAATCTGCACGCCCGCAATTTTTTTTGCTAATTTCGCTTCCTTCCTTTTTTTCTGACGCAGGTTCATTAGATAGATAATGATTGACTGCAGAATTATAGCAATTGCTGCCCAAAACCATATTGCATTCCAAAATGGGGTAGCTATGTCAAATCCAATTTCCAAGATTTTATCGCTGATGTTCCCGTTAACATCTACCGCTCTAACCTGAACAATATGAGGGCCGCTGTTCAGTTGAACGGTCAGCGTATTTTCATTTAAATTAGTCCATTCCCCATTTTCATCTAAACTATACTGCAGGTCCTTAAAATGGCCACTTAACTCGATACCAGCAAACTGCATTTGTATATTTTGCTGGTCGTAGCGGAGCTTATAGTGTGAAGATACCATAGTATCCCGCTGATTCACACTGATACCAATCAATTCTACCGGAATATTGAACTTAGGGATAGAAATATTGGTAGGTATTACAGAAATACCATTCCCTGTAGCAGCGTAAATGGTATCATTCTGGTAGAGCATTTCGTTAATCGAATTATTTGTAAGTCCATCAATAACCGATAAGTTCTGAATGGAATAAATAACATCATCTACATCTAATTTATAGGTAAGTACGCTAATTCCCTGCCCGGTTCCTATCCATAGCTTACCCGGTTGTGCAGCAGTAATGCTGAGTATAGAGTTACTGATGATCCCATTTTTTTCATTGAGTTGAAGCAACACTTTATCATTTTTTATGATTGCTACACCATTGCTGTGGGTAGCAAGCCATAATAAGCTATCAGTTGTTGTGCAGAGAGCGGTTATTCTCTGGCTTAGGAGAGGGTTGCTTTGAGACAGAGATGTAGAGAGATCCTTCGCATAGTCATATTTATATAAACCATCTGTAGAACCGAAATAAATAAAGCCATCCACTGTCCTTGTTATTGCAGTAATCCGTTTAAAGTTCTTTCCTAAAGGACTAACCTTTTCTGAAATCGTATTCAGCTTGTTCAAACCTCCTATCAGGCCGAAAATAGCGATGCTGTCGTTATAATAGACCGCAGTTTTTGCAGGGTAAAATAATTTCTTTGGAGGATTATCCAGCTTCCTTTTATAATTCACATAGATGCCTCCTTCAGAAAAGGTAAAAGTTTTATTCTGCGAGAGAAGTATTTTACGAATCCTGAATTCCTTTTTTATATTGGGAAGCCTATAAACTTTCCCAGTCTTTCCGTCTGTTTCAACAATTTCACCAAAAGAATTACCTGCAAGGATGGCCCCATCCGGTTTCCGCGCCAGACTTAAAAATATCGTATTTTTGAAGTCATAAGGAATTTCCATGGCACCGATCATGGTTTTCTTAAAAAGAAGTAATCCCTTATCGAAGGTGCTTACCCACAAATTTTCTTTACTGTCTATATATATTGAGTTTGGTAAATAGTTACCACTTATAGTCATCTTCTTTTGCAATGTATTTTTATCAAAAACATACATTGCACCTGAATATCCCAATACAAAAAGGTAATCAGTAGTAAATCCAAAATTGGAAAATGGTTCCGGAGTAAATATTGAGTCCTGGCGAAAGCCCATAGGCTGGGTTTTAAAATTATCGTAGACCAAACATATTTTCTTCGAAGGGTAAAAGGTGTATAATTTTCCTTCGTCAACGGCCATTTTTATAGTTGATTGAACTATATCCGGACTCACATCCTGAATAACTATGCTGTCGATAACTTCATTACCTCTAGTATGATAAACTTTATTTTGAAAAATGTTCAGCTCAAAATCGAAAAGTTGCCCAAATTTTAATTGAGTGCCATCCTTGTTTTCGCAGAACACTAAATTGCTTCTTACCGGGCCACGATATGCAGTAATTTTTTTATTCTTGAAAACAAAAGTCCCTTTTTCATTTACATACAGAACTCCGCCTTCTTTTATTATATAAGAAGACATGAGGCCAGTGCCTTCGGGCACTCTGAGGCTGCTGTCTTCTTTTGAATTAATGAACCTGTTTTTTACCTCATCGAAATAAGCAGGGTTTTGCTTAAAACAGTTTACCCAGATACGGCCACTATTTTCTTTTATAACCTCCAACACATCATTATCGGGCAGGCCTTGCTTGGTAGTGAATACTTGGAAACGTTTCCCGTCAAAGCGGGCAATCCCTGCATCAGTAGCTACCCATAAAAACCCTGAGTTATCTTCAACACACTTGTAGACATTATTACTCGGCAAACCATCACTTACTGTAAATGCAGAATATTTTGATTGCTGCGCCTGACAGGTGCGGCTAATAAAGAAAATAATCAAAAGAAAGCCGGCAAATCGCATATGCAATAAAATTTAACACGATATAGTGTAAAAGATACTATTTATTTTTACCAAACATCAAACTGGCCATTTTCATTTTTTTGAGAAAAAGATCCAGCTGCCTTCGGCTGATGCTCCACTGGTTACCATCGCTCATTTTTACAATGCCGCCATCAATAGTGCTATATTCTTTTATATATTTTAGATTGACGATATAAGACTTATGAATCCTCGCAAACTGGCTCTCATCAAGCAGCTCTTCAAAATCTTTCAGCGTTTTACTGATCACGAGTTTCTGCATGTCTTTCATGTGGATGATGGTATAATTGCTATCAGCCTGCAGGGATACCATATCATCAACCTCAATAAAGCTAATACTTCCTAATTGAGGCAAAGCAATTTTTTTTGGTGGTGATTTCTTTTTAACTGTTTCCAAAAGATACTCAAGCAAGGCTTGGTTCTGCTCTAATGCGACTGGGTTGTCTAATAAAAGTTTTACTTTTTCTACGGCTTTTTGGAGTTCATCAATATTTACAGGTTTTAATATATAGTCTACAGCGCTCGCCCTAATGGCCTGAAGGGCATAATTATTGTAAGCAGTTACAAAAATAATTTTAAAGTTTTGAGATTTAATACTGTCCAGAAATTGAAAGCCATTTTCACCTGGCATGTTTATATCAAGGAAGATCACATCTGCATAATGGGATTTCAACCATTCTCTTGCTACCGCTGCACTTAGGGCTTTACCGGCAACTTCTATCCCATTACAATCATGATGCAATAAAAATTCAAGGGTAGCCAGGCTATTTAATTCATCATCAACAAGTAGTGCTTTTAACATAAGGAAGTATTAATTTTTAAAGGTACAAATAGTAACAGTTATTTATTGAGTCGTTTCGTAACTGCCTATTATGAATGAGTATTGGATACAATAATTGAGTGAATGGTAAAAGGGAGTGTTTTTTGTAACGAAGCTCCCCGTTTCTCCGCATAACAGTATTATAAACAATCAAAGTAATAAGTCTTAGTACTATCACCTGTTGGCCAGTACCACCCAGTCTTATTCGAAATAAATAACTCAGGCTTTCAGAATCGCTATTAACTAGATCATAGGTAGTCCGCTGATAAGTTTTTAGATTGGAAAATCCATGCACATTGATCCCCTCTCTCCAGTATACCATGACCTAGTATCGCCAAATTTCAATGACCCATCTTCGCCATGTCT
>Ga0209443_1001239_pt1 | contig 16346 bp, 18 predicted proteins | sample LauGreBMM110DCMD_2_FD_187571 | JGI IMG/M metagenome (GOLD analysis project Ga0209443, IMG submission 187571) | Freshwater lake microbial communities from Lake Michigan, USA - Su13.BD.MM110.DCMD (SPAdes) (version 2) | ecosystem: Environmental > Aquatic > Freshwater > Lake | place: Lake Michigan... | reverse complement strand
TTTTCCCAAGCCCCATGGATAAATTAAAATTATTTTTTGAAGAACGCGCTTTTGGGGTATGCTCCAAGCTTGGAGAAAGATTGAATTTCCCTATCGATAGCATCCGCTTATTTTTCATCTACGCTTCTTTTGTCACCTTGGGGTCGCCTGTAGTTTTGTATGTATCGATGGCGATGATGATGAAAATTAGAACCTATTTTCGAAAAAAGAACCACCCCGCCTTATTTGACTAAAGATCGGTAAATTTTTTCCTGCCGCGCAGCAGGTATTGCGCAAAAACTATCCCCGCAGGCCCTTTGCTTTTCACCTCAGGCCAATTCGAATCCACTAAAGGGGCTTTATTTTTTTTAGAGGTTAAAAAATCCTTGTACCCAACTAGAATTGCTTTGGAAAATTCAGGCTGTCCCTTGAACAGGTAGTTGACCGCAGCGAGTCCTTCCATAGCAGCTTTGAGAAGAAATATTCCAATAAACCGGACTGCTCCCACATTTTTATACAGCATAGACAGGCTATTTCTACAGTTTAGATAGAGCTTTTTGGCGCTCGCTCGGTCCAAGGTGGCCCCTCCTTGGTGATAGACCGTGGCAGCACCTAGGTAGCCAATTTTTTTTCCTGACTTACGAAGTCTCCAGCACAGATCTATTTCTTCCATGTGCGCAAAAAAATCATTATCGAAGCCTTTCTGGGTAAAATAATCTTCAGCTCTAATAGCCATACACGCTCCAGAAGCCCAATCTACCTGGATACTGTCGTCGTATTGTCCGAAGTCTTGTTCCAACTGATCCCAAATCCTACCCCGGCAATAGGGATATCCCAAGGCATCTAAAAACCCTCCACCAGCCCCCGCATAGTCGAAATAGGCACGATCCTTCCAGGATAGAATTTTAGGTTGTACCGCCGTATAGTCTAGGTGATGGGTTAAAAAGTCAACTAGTTGTTGGTCCCAACCTTGAGTCACCTCCACGTCGGTGTTGAGCAGAATAAAGTGCTCATATTGCGCTCCTAACTGCTCCAAACCAAGATTATACCCTCCAGTAAACCCGTAATTGTGTTCCAAGGCAATTACGGAAATCTGAGAAAAATTCTCTTTTACGTAATTCCGGGAACCATCGGTGCTGGCATTGTCTATCATCCATACGTCATGGCGACTGTGCTCAACGACAGAGGGAAGAAAAGAGGGCAGCACCCCTTCCCCATTGTAATTGAGTAGGACGATAGCACAGGATTTCATCCAAAAAGATTTCCTAAATCCATGCCTGGGATGGAAGGAATCATCCCTTCCGTCGCAGCCTTCATTTCATTTTTGATCTTCAGATCTATAGCTTCCATGGCTTTGTTCGTAGCAGCGACGATCAGGTCGCTTAGCATTTCTTTATCCTGAGGATTTAGCAAAGATTCATCCAAATGAATGGTAAGCAATTTTCTTTCTCCATTGACGAGCACCTTAACCATTCCAGCACCAGACTCCCCTTCGGCAGTGAGGTGTACTAGCTTGGCTTGCGCTTCCTTTATTTTGGCTTGGGCTTCTTTTACCTTACCCATCATCCCCATCAAATCAAACATAGCTCTTCGTATTTATTTTTCTTTTTAACTCCCCTAGGGCAATACTTTTTGTTAGCCACCTACTTTGGTTCCTAAACCGAAGTCTGCAACCTGGTAATCACCTCGTTCAAGGTTAGATTCTCTTGTTCACCTGTTGCCAGGACCTTTAAGGCAACTGTACCTGTAGCAATTTCCTGATCCCCACAAATCCCAACAAAAGGAAGTTCTTTTTTTGAAGCATACTCCAACTGCTTTTTGAGTTTGGTCACTTCAGGATAGAGTTCCGCTCGAATCCCTGCTTCTCGTAGCACGGAAAGGCATCTCAAGGCATAGTCAAATCCAGCTTGATCAAAATGAGCAAGCAACAGTTGCGTTCCCTCCAAGCGTTGCGCTGGAAAAAGGGCTAACTCTTCCAAGACATCATACAATCGGTCGACCCCAAAAGAAAAACCCACTCCTGGCACACCAGGTAAACCAAAAACCCCAGTGAGGTTGTCGTATCTACCGCCGCCACTTACCGAACCGATGGATACCCCATGAACCTTCACTTCAAAGATAGCCCCTGTATAATAGGACAATCCTCTGGCCAACATGGGATCAAAATCTACATGATCCAAGTTGCTTCCCATTCCTTCAAGCAACTTAAAAACCTCTTCCAGCTCCTGTAACCCCTGAAGGCCCGTTGGGGAGTTTTTTAAAAATTCGCTGAGCACGGTCATTCGTGCCTTTACTCCTTCTTGTAAATTTACTAACGGAGCCAAGCGGGCAAGGGAGGAATTTTCAAAGTCCCGCTGCTGGAGTTCTTCTTGGACTTTTTCCCAGCCAATCTTGTCTAGCTTATCTATGGCTACACAGAGCGGACCTTCTTTTCCTTCTGCGCCAATAGCCTCGGCTATGCCCGTCAAAATTTTACGGTTGTTGATCTTGATGGAATAGTCGTTAAGACCTAATTTCGAAAATACCTGACGAATCATGCCGATGATTTCGGCTTCGCAAAGCAGGCTGTCTGTGCCTACTACATCGGCATCACACTGGTAAAACTCTCGGTACCTACCTCTTTGTGGGCGATCGGCTCTCCATACAGGCTGGATTTGATACCGTTTGAATGGAAAAGTAAGTTCGTTTCGATTCATGGCAACATAGCGCGCAAACGGCACGGTGAGGTCGTATCGGAGACCTTTTTCAGCTAGTTTATTCAAGTTTGCCGCAGATCCCTTGGCCACATCTTCTGGCGCTACATCCTTTAAAAAGTCTCCACTATTTAGAATTTTAAATAAAAGCTGATCTCCTTCCTCTCCGTATTTTCCAGTGAGCGTGCTCAGGTTTTCCATGGCTGGCGTCTCGATCTGCTGGTACCCATAGAGTTGAAAAGTAGCCTTGATTGCGTCTAGGATATAGTTTCTCCGTTCCATTTGAATAGGTCCAAAATCGCGGGTGCCCTTGGGAAGACTTGGCTTTTGCATGGTGGTTTCTCGAAATTGAGATCAAATTTACCCAAAATTCCCAAAACGACGGAAGCATATCTAGGAAAGGCGAGAATAAAATCGAAAGATTTGTAGGCGAAAAAGATAAGTTTATATACTTTTGCAATCCGTTGCGAATTCAAAAATTTAAATACATACGACCATGAGTGTTACTACGCTTAAAAGAAAATTGAAAAGAAAAAGACAGGGTCAAACTGGACGAGTGATTAAAATCAAGCAATTGTGTGCAAAGCCTGTGATCAAAAATGTAGATGTAGAAGCCATCAAAGCTTCTTTCGCTAAATAAGTTGCTCTTTTCCGAGATAAAAAAAATAGCGGCCTCTGCCGCTATTTTTTTTTTGCCCTAAGCTTTCACGATCCCTCTTTTCCCAAGTTCTACCACTCGCAAATTGGTGACTTTGCCAGCTTCTAAATCAAATAGCAAAAGGGTTCGCATCTGGTGAAAACCATGCTGCCCAACAGCACCTGGGTTCATGTATAGACAGTTCAACTCTCTATCAAATTCCACCCGACAAATATGGGAGTGCCCACAGACGAAAAGTTGGGACTGGAGACTGCGGAGGTGCTCCTTCACTCCTTTTGCATAGCGGGGAGGGGTGCCGCCAATGTGGATCATGGCTACCTTCACTCCTTCCAATTCAAATACCTGCCACTCCGGAAATTGTTCCTGCACTTCCTGATCATCAATGTTTCCATAAACTGCCCGAAAGGGCTTATTTGGGGGTAAAATTTTGAGGATGCTTGCATCTCCAATATCTCCTGCATGCCAGATTTCATCCACATCTTGCAGGTATGCACAGGTTTTGTGATCTAAGTAACTGTGGGAATCCGAAATCAATCCAATCTTTAGCGGCATATTGACAAGAAAGTCAGTAAATTTTCACCTCAAATAGGCAGTAGTTTACTCAAAAACCAAACCTTCACATGAAATACGCCTTCATTTTTCTTCTCTCCTTTTTTGCCTGTTGGACTGAAATTCAGGCCCAAACAATCCAAAATGACTCCATTCAGGTGCTTTCTCTGGCAGAATTTGAAAAAATGTCTGCTAAGAAAAAATCAAAAATTTTGGATGTCCGAACCCCTGAAGAGGTGGCTGAAGGTCATTTGGTAGGATCCACTACGGTCAATTTTCTCAGCCCCGCCTTTGGCACAGAAATCCTAGCCTTAAATAAAAAAAAAACTTACCTCCTATACTGCAGGTCAGGAAGCCGGACCCGAAAAGCTGCAGATGCGATGCAAAAAATGGGATTTAAGCACGTGTACATGCTTGAAGGAGGAATCAATGCATGGAAAGATGCGGGTAAAGAAGTGGTGAAATGAGATTGATTTGGTCGGCAGATCCCATTGGGGAGAGCTAAAAAGTCAGGCGATGGGCGTGAGTTGAGCAAACAATAGATCTTGGTGTTTGTCCACCAAAAAACCATTTACCTCGGTTGAAGACCGCCGAAGACAAAGAAATAGATAGGCTTTGCAAATGGCCGATTCCTTTCTATTTTTACGTGCCAAAAAATTGTCCCTAAGTAATGAGAGAACTACAATTTCGGGAAGCCTTGAGAGAGGCCCTATCCGAGGAAATGAGACGAGACAAAAACGTCTTTTTAATGGGTGAAGAAGTTGCCGAATACAACGGTGCTTACAAAGTATCCCAAGGGATGCTGGATGAATTTGGCCCTGATCGCGTGTATGACACCCCAATCTCTGAACTTGGATTTGCAGGTTTAGGTGTAGGTGCAGCTATGAATGGCTTGAAGCCGATCATCGAATTCATGACTTTCAACTTTTCTTTGGTCGCCATCGATCAGATCATCAACTCTGCCGCCAAAATGTATGCCATGTCCGGAGGCGCTTATTCTGTGCCGATCGTATTTCGTGGACCTACTGGAAATGCAGGGCAGCTGGGAGCTACCCACTCCTCCAACTTTGAAAACTGGTTTGCCAACACCCCTGGCCTTAAAGTAATTGTACCCTCCAATCCTGCCGATGCAAAGGGCTTGCTCAAGTCTGCCATCCGTGATCCAGATCCTGTGATATTTATGGAATCTGAAGTGATGTATTCCGACAAAGGAATGGTGCCCGATGGAGAATATTTACTTCCGATCGGCGTTGCTGATATCAAGCGCAAGGGCACGGATGTAACCGTAATTTCTTTCGGAAAAATGATGAAGGTGGCCTTGGAGGCTGCAGAAGAAATGGAAAAATCAGGGGTTTCCTGCGAAGTTATTGATCTCAGAACAGTGCGCCCTATTGACTACGCCACCTGCGTGGAGTCACTCAAAAAGACCAATCGGGTCGTAATTGTAGAAGAGGCCAACCCACTTGCAGGCATCTCATCCGAGCTCACCTACCACTTCCAGCGTCATGCTTTTGATTACTTAGATGCTCCTGTCATTCGTGTCAACTCCATGGATATTCCGTTGAGCTATTCACCTTCCTACATCGATGTGACACTCCCCAATGTGAAGCGAACGGTAGAAGCCATCCAAAAAGTACTTTATAAGGCCTAAGTGTCTATATTTTTAGAACAGAAAAAAAACCAGACGCTACGGTCTGGTTTTTTTTGTTCCTTTTTTCAGCTACATAAAAAATCCCGGATTCATCAAACCCGGGATTATTGTTCAACCTATCTAGTAATAAACTTATTTTGTCTTTAATGATTTTTTAGCGGTTTCGGACCGTTGGGGCTCCTCCTTGTTCGCCTTGCCCCTCACCTCCATCTTTCAAGTCATCGTTGGTGATGGATTTCCGCTTTTTAGGGGCCTGATTCAAACTCATCTTGCCTATTCGGTAATTGAAGTTGATTTTAAAATTCAAATTTTGAAGACGAGAAGTACTGTTCTGTACAATGCTTGGCGTCACGATTTCGTTTCGGATGACCATCTCCTTCATTAAGAAATTTTCAGCACCGAATCCAAAGGAGCCTCTCTTCTCTTTGAATTGCTTGTTGAAGTTCAATCCATAGGCGGCAAAGCCTCCTGAGGAACCTTGCAACTGGACCTGATTGCCACGTGCAAAGGTGAAGAGCTGAATTTGCCAATCTTTAGGAAGAGTGTAGTTGCCAAACATTCGGCCACTCACCACAAACCCTTCGTTTTGGGCAGCAAACTTAGGGTCTGTCAAGCCGTTGTCTAGCATGGAATAGTAGAGATCCATCCCACCATTCAAAGAAAATTTGTTGTTGAGGTTGACGTTGAAGAACAAGTTGGTTCCAACAGCTTGCTCCCTACCAATGTTTTCGAAGGAGGTAAATATGATGCCGTTCTCCCGCACATTGCGAATGGATTGGATAGACCCAGTTGTATTTCTATAGAATCCTGTAAAATTCAAGGTGGTCCCTTTAATAAAGGTGCTGTACCCGATTTCATAGTTATCGGTCAATTCCGGATCTAGCTCAGGGTTACCTTGAGACTGCTGCTGCGGATTGGATGCTTCAATGTTTGGATTAAGAAAACGAAGGGAAGGGCGCTGAATCCGGCGGTTGTAAGCCAACTTGAGCAGGTTCCCATTTTTTAATTTTCTGCTTGCATTGATGCTGGGAACCAGAGTTCCATACGAAGGAATCTCTGCTTTGAAATCCGTTTTAAAGTCCGCGTTGATCGTGGTGTACTCGTATCTTAGCCCCGGCTTCAAGGTATAGTTTTTCAGCAATTGAATGGTGTAGGAAAAGTAGGATGCTGTTACATTTTGATCGTAGCTAAACTCGTTATTCAAGGTAGGATCGGGTAGTGCTACAAATGGACCGGTAGGGCCCTCGGCTAAGAAATAAGAGAAATCTGAAGATGCCTTTCTCAAAATGTTTTTAGCGCCGTATTCAATGATCTGAGAGCCCTGTTCGTTGAGGGGATTTACATAATCTATTTGAAACGTAAACTCTTCATTTTTGCTTGGGTTCACGTTTTTCAGTCTTGAAAAGATCGTTTCCAGGTCATTTTCTTTAAAAAGCGTGTTCGTAAACGAATTGTCTCTAAGGTTATTGGAGTACAAGGTAAGGAAACTCAATTCCTTCCCTTTCTTCTCAAAGGTCTTGGTGTAGTTCAAACTCACATCTACCGAATTGGAGTTATCCAGCGTATTGCTTTCCCGATTTTGCTGCGCACGCAGCACGTCATTCAGCGAATTTTGCGTAAGAAAATTGTACTGCCAGTTTTCTGAGTTACGAATGCCGAAATTGACTGCTCCTGTAATGAAGTTTTTGGAATCAATTTCGTAATCAACCCCAAAGTTGTAGCGCCCAAAAATCTCGCTTCGTTCGGTGTCTGCCGACTGTTGGGAAGTGGAAACACTTCCGTTGGCAAGGTTGGTCACCTGCTTATTCTCGAAGCTTCCCAAAATATTGTATCCTGAACGGCCGAATCCACCCAAAGAAAATCCCAACTTCCCTTTTCTGGCAGATCCTTGAAGACCCAAATTGGATCCTCTCCATCCTGCCGCAGAATTGACATTAAGCGTCATTCCTTGCAGATTGTTCTTTTTGGTGACGATGTTGATCACACCAGAGGTGCCTTCTGCATCGAATCTTGCTGAGGGGGAGGTAATCACTTCTACAGCCTTGATTTCGTCCGCAGGGATTTGCCGTAAAGCATCTGCAATGGAGGAAGCAGCAATAGCGGAAGGCCTGTTGTCGATAAGCACGAGGATATTGGAACTACCCCGCATGGAAACGTTGCCATTAAAGTCTACTGACAGCATGGGCACTCGACGAAGTACATCGGTGGCATCTCCACCGGCAGTGGTGCGGTCGTTTTCGGCCTTGTAGATGGTCCGGTCCACACGCTCCTCAATCAGTTCACGTTGACCTTGAACCGTAATTTCTTCCAGGGCTACCCCTTCATCGGTCATGGCGATTTCGCCAAGGTTGAGGTCTGTTTCGAGGGAATTTACATTGACTGTACGCTTAACTGATTCATACCCAAGGAAGGAAACCTGCAATTCGTAGGTGCCTATTGCAAATCCAGTGATGTAGAAAACGCCATTGCCATCAGCGACGGCTCCAGCGATGGAGGTTGGATTTCCTGCTTGAAATAGGGCGGCAGTGGCATAGCCTACTGGGCTACCCGTTTTAAGGTCTTTGGCCACACCCAAAATGCGGATGGGCTCTTTTTTCTCCCCTGTCTGCTGGGCAAAAGCCATCTGAACAGACAGGAAGAGAAAAAAGGTAAATAATAGGTGTACTTTTTTCATGGTTTAGTTTTCAAAAGAGACGATTTAGTCTCCCTATATACCCCAAAGGTGGGCCTATTGTTTGGCGTACTCAAATCCGATAGACCAGCATCAATCCCATGTCGACCAATAACCCAAAACAGAAGACTAAAATTTAATGATCCTGCAAAAAGGCATTGATATGGCAATTCAGCCTATTGATGGGTAAGAATGAGCTTTTGGTAGATTTGATACAGAAGGAAAAAGAAAATGCCTTAGCTTCACCCCTGTAAATCAAGACTATGCTGCTTAATACAAGAAAAAGAAAGCTTTCTATTCTGGCCCATCTCCTGGGATGGATTATGCTTTGCGTAGTTTTACTTATCCTTTCCCCCTTATCCTGGAGGATGGGAGAAATTGAGCTTCCCGTACAGTTTTGGTGGAAGCAAATTTACCTTGTTTCTCTACTGATCCTTATTTTTTACTTAAATGCCTGGGGCATTGTTCCTAAGTTTCTCCTCAAAGGAAAAAATTACCTGTACTTGTTGGTCATCCTGATTGGTGCCGTCCTTTTTTATGGATTGATCTTTTACTTCGATCAGTTTACGTTGTATGCTGAAAAAATGCATCAACTATTCAATCCAGGAAAGCCTTACATAGCATCCAAAAGGTGGATCCCTGGAGATGTGTTTCAAATGCTCCTCTATGTGATTTCAATTGGACTGAGCACCTCAGTAGCTCTGGTGCAAAAGTGGCAAAACGACGAGGAATTCCGTGGGGAGTTAGAGCGACAGCGGATTGATACCGAACTTTCTTACCTGAAGGCCCAGATCAACCCTCACTTTTTTTTCAATACCTTAAACAACATTTATTCCTTAACCAATTTGGATGTCAGTAAGGCTCAGGAGGCCTTATTAAAGCTTTCTCGAATGATGCGCTATGTGCTGTATGAGAATCAGAAAGATGAAACCTTGCTGAGCAAAGAGGTGAAATTTATTGAGGATTACCTTGAATTGATGAAGATGAGGCTTCCCCAAAATGTGAAACTTCAGGTAAAGCTCGAAGAAGCCAAGGATGATTTGGTGATCGCTCCCATGCTTTTTTTACCCTTTCTGGAAAATTGTTTTAAGCATGGGATAAGCTCCCAGCAAGAAAGTGAAATTAGCATTAGCTTAGAGGTGATGGGAGATACAGTATTTTTTGAGACGAATAATGCAATTTTCCCCATCCATCCTGAAAGTCCTGAAGCCCTTGAGAATGGCATAGGTCTCGTAAATACCCAAAGACGCCTTGCCTTACTCTATCCCGATAAACATCGACTTAAATTGGGGGTAGATGAAGTTACTGGAAATTATGGGGTGCATCTGACGATCAATCTTTCATGAAAATCTCCTGCGTAGCGATCGATGACGAGCCTTTAGCGCTTGAGTTACTGACCAAGTTTATCGGACAAACTCCTTTTCTGAAGCTTGAAGGTAGGTTTCCCAATGCCATCGAAGCCCTAAGCTACATCAATCAACATGAAGTCAATTTGATTTTCATGGACATTCAGATGCCTGATCTATCGGGCATGGAGCTCGCAAGAATATTGGATGGTAAAAAAAATTCAAGCATTACGCGTGTGATTTTTTGTACAGCCTACCATCAATTTGCGTTAGAAGGCTACAAAGTAGAGGCCTTAGATTACTTACTCAAGCCCTACAGTTACGAGGATTTTTTGACTGCCGCCACCAAAGCTTATCAGTATTTTGAAAAGGTGGGCACTCTTGTTCAAGCATCTTTAGCGTCCTCCTCATCGACTCCATCGGATTATATTTTTCTGAAGGTAGAGTACCAGCTCGTCAAGGTGGTTCTCAAAGATATCACCCATATTGAAGCGTATAAGGACTATGTGAAGGTACATTTGAAATCTAAAAATCACCCTTTGCTCTCGCTTACTTCCATGAAGAATATGGAAGAGCTGCTCCCAAAGGATCGGTTCATGCGCGTCCATCGCTCCTTTATCGTATCGCTGGATCACATTGACTCCATTTCCAAAAATGTAATCCACATTGGAACACAACAAATCGCTGTTGGTGACTTATATAAAGAGCATTTTTCAGAATTTGTGAGTCGCTGGACCAGCTGATTGGAACTGCGGGGAACTAGCGCCTAAAGCAAGCCTTGAAAATCTCCCAGCCCTTCACGCAGACAGACCACCTCGTCTCCTGTGCAATCCAATACCGTGGAAGGGATCAATCCCCCAAGGCCTCCATCAATCACCAAGTCCACCTCGTGTTCGTATTTTTCAAAAATCAGCTCAGGATCAGTGCTGTATTCTATGGGTTCTTCCGCTCCATGGGGCAAGGAAGAAGACAAAATTGGATGCCCTAAAGCCTCTACAATCGCGCGGGGAATCCCATGGTTGGGCACACGAATTCCTACTGTTTTTTTCTGGCTGTGGAGCAGTTTAGGGACCTGAGTATTGGCTTCTAAAATAAAGGTAAAGGGTCCTGGCAGTCCTTTTTTCATCATTTTGAAAACAGGTTTGGAAATCACACGGGTATATTGGGCCAAGTGACTGAGGTCGGCGCAGACAATCGAAAAATTATGTTTTTTGGGATTGATGCCTTTGATCCTACAGATTTTTTCCACGGCACGCGCTTGGGTAATGTCGCAGCCCAATGCGTAGACCGTATCTGTAGGATAAATGAGTACTCCCCCACCTTTGAGCAGGGCAACTATCTGGCTAATCCTTCGTGAATCTGGGTTTTCTTCGTACAATCGGATGTATTCCGCCATGTTTTTTAGGTTAATCCAAAGAAATAATCCCAGTTCTCATTTAACTCATGCACGATGGGAATGTCCGCAGGTGCCCAATCCAAAGATAGGAGGTCTTTTTGCGCAAACCACTGACTCTGTGCATGTTCGGTGAGCTGCAAAGTCCCAGATTCCCAAGTAGCTAGAAAAGGAATTAACTGAATAGACTTATTGGGGTAGGTATGCAGTACCGGCGTCAAAGGCCTAGAAATTCGAATTCCAATCGATAGCTCTTCCGAAATCTCACGAATCAAGCAGTTGGTCGGGCTTTCTTCAGGCTCCATTTTTCCGCCAGGAAACTCCCAGTATCCTGGCAGATCCATCGTTGCAGAACGCTGGGTGGCGAGGACTTTCCCCTGATGCAAAAGGACAAGGCAGGTAACTTGGATGGTTTTCACTTCAAAAAAAGAGTTCGGGAAGATACGGGAATTAAATTACCTAAAATTAAGTAAGCAAAGGGAGCTCAGTCTAAAACAAAGGGAGTACTTGCATGAATTTAATTTTCTATTTTTGCTTCCATGCAACTCGAAAAACGCAAAAAATTCATGCTGGTCTTCCTGATAGCAGGATCGGTACTGACCATCTCCTTAACTTTTTATTTCTACCAGGTGTTTTTTAGCCCCAATACTTTATGGGAAAGCAAGGAAGCCTACCTGTTAGAAATTCCTACCGGAGCAGTGTATGCACAGGTAGCGAATCAACTTTATGATGAAAAGGTGATCAATGAAGCCTTGAGCTTCAGTTTTGTAGCCAAAATTTTAGGGTACCAAGAGGGAGTTAAGTCCGGTTTGTATCGAATAGAGCCAAATATGAATAATCTAGATTTGGTGCGAATGCTTCGAGCTGGGAGACAAGTTCCTGTAAAAATTACGTTCAATACCATTCGGACCAAGGAGGAGCTTGCAAAAAAAATCACCGCCAACTTGGAGGTTAGCGAAGAACAGTTTCTGGCCTTACTGCAGGATTCAGTGTACATCCGAAGCTTCGAATTTGAGGAGGAGACAATCCTAAGTTTGTTTATTCCAAACACCTATGAATTTTGGTGGAACACCTCGGCAACAGGTCTCTTTGATCGCATGCATAAAGAGTACCAAAAATTTTGGACCGAGGAGCGGAAACAAAAAGCAGCTGCCTTGGGCCTAAGCCAAAAGGAAGTCAGCACCTTGGCTTCCATAGTCCAGGCAGAAAGTCAAAAATCAGATGAGCGCCCAAGAATTGCAGGAGTCTACATTAACCGACTTCGAATGGGAATGCCCTTGCAGGCAGATCCAACCTTGGTTTTTGCGGCGGGTGACTTTACCATTAAGCGCGTCACTGCCAAGCAGATGGCGATTGACAGCCCTTACAATACCTACAAATACACGGGGCTTCCCCCTGGGCCGATCAATCTTCCTGATCTTAATTCACTGGATGCCGTATTGAATGCTGAGAAGCATGACTACCTTTATTTTTGTGCGAAAGCGGACTTTTCGGGCTACCATTCCTTTGCGGTGGGCTACAACGAACACCTCAGCAATGCCAGACGCTACCAGCAGGCTTTGAATGCCGCCAACATCTATTGATATGTTTAAAGCAAAAACACAAATCCGGGTTCGTTACGCTGAAACAGACCAAATGGGCTATGTCTACTATGGCAATTATGCCATGTACTTTGAGGTAGCTCGAGTAGAGGCTTTGCGAGCGGTGGGATTTTCCTACCGAGAGATGGAAGAAAGCGGGATCCTGATGCCCGTGCTAGAGAGCCACATTACTTACCTCAAGCCCGGCAAGTACGATGACCTACTCACGATCAATACGGTAATCCCAGAGCTCCCCAGCGTGAAAATTCGCTTTGAGTACCAGGTAAGTAACGAGGCTGGGGAACAAATCGCGCGAGGCTGGACGACCTTGGCATTTCTGAAAAAAGAAAACCACCAGCCTACCCGTCCACCTAAGAACTTGCAGGACTTGCTACATCCCTATTTCAACTAAGCTACGAACGAGGTGATCGAGGAACGAATTTCTAAGTGGAGGATACGGTTTCAGCTGAAAGCTCGAGCCTTGAAAAAAATCCACTTCGGAAGTCAAAGCAAAAATCTGTACGATGTGTTGCGGATATTTATCCAGCAACTCAAAAAAGACAATATCAACGAGCGTGCTGGCTCCATGGCATTCAGCTATACGATAGCCTTGTTTCCCCTCCTGTTATTTTTGCTCAATCTCGTTCCCTACTTGCAGGATTTTTTTCCGATGGTGACGACGGCCAATATTCTTTCATTTGTACAGGGCATCATTCCTGCGGATGTTTATGTGACCTTAGAATCCACCTTGCTTGACATTGTCTCCAAGCCTAGGCAAAGTCTCCTGTCTTTGGGTTTTTTCTTTGCCCTCTTTGCCTCCACACAGGGGGTGGTGTCGATGATGAACTCATTCAATTCGGTCTACAAAACGAAGGAAAATCGGAGCTGGCTTAGTGCAAGAGCAATTGCCATATCGATTGTTTTGGCTTTGGTGGTCACTATTCTTGCCGCTAGCTCGGTGATGATTATTGGAGGGTTTTGGATTGCAAAATTGGAGGATACGCAGTTGTTCAGTAGCGACTTTGTCATTTTCCTATTCAATAGCCTCAAGTTTTTAATTCTGCTAGCGGTATTTTACGTGACCTCCGCCTTTATTTTCCGCTTTGCGCCTGCGATTCACGACAAGTGGCACTTTTTCTCTACGGGTGCAAAGCTGGCAGGGCTCTTGATTACGATTTCTTTTTATGGCTTCATTTTCTATTTAGAAAATTTTGCGAGCTACAACAAGCTCTATGGATCCATCGGAACCATCATCGCATTGATGTTGTGGTTGTATCTCACCTCGGTGATTGTACTGGTATGTTTTGAGGTAAATGTGAGTTTTGATTTGGCCGAAGAGAAACAGCGCAATCGAGATAAGTTGAAAAAAATGCTGGGAAACTCTCCTGAGAATTAGGTAACCCATTCTCCTAAACTTTTTTTTCTTTGTTTAGGTGAATTTGACAGGGTGGCAGCCCAGGGGGATCGAATAAAATTTAAGCCCTGAAAAATCAAGTACTTACGATAAAAAGAAGGAAAGATGTTGGCATAACTAGTTAAAGCAACTATTTTTGCACTCTCGATGACCAATCGACACGATTTAGAGGAGTGGCAGAGTGGTCGATCGCGGCGGTCTTGAAAACCGTTGTACCGTGAGGTACCGGGGGTTCGAATCCCTCCTCCTCTGCATTGAAGCCCTTTCGGAATACCGTAAGGGTTTTTTTGTTGGCTCGAAGCTGTCAAGCACCTGGTCCTTGATAGGATTTCACAGATACCTGAACAAATTCCCTAGTCACTTTTCAACTAAAGAAATTCTACCCAGAGGATTCTAGAATAATTTGATAAATACCAAATGCCTACGCACTAAATGTATTAGCAAATCAAAATTTTATTCAAAAATCTCGGAGAAAGAAAAATTTTATAAACAGAACTAATTACATTAAGTCATTCAATTCCTTTGCCCAGCATCAAGTTTAAAAATAGTTGAAATGAAAATTAAAAAAAGAATTCAAACGCGTGTAATTAAATAAGTCTTTTAAACAAGTAAAAAACCATTTAAACTCCATGAATAAACTAGCAGTCGTATTTAGCTTGTTTGCACTGACCGTACTCTTAGGAATAGGGATCGCTGTCGCGCAATTAGTAACTGACAATTTTATGTTCCCTTTTGAATCAGGAGGAGGCTTTGGAGTCGAGGAATTGATGGAATTGAATTCCGACACCGAAGCGGATACAGCCCTAATGCAGATGGAATTGGAGGAACAAGCCCAATTTTTTGAAGAAGGATTTTCTGACCTAAAAAATACGGGTTGGACCTGCGGGGACGGCACCATAATTGATGGAGCCTGGGCCTCTGATGGAGAATGCGATTGTAATGACTGTTCAGATGAAACCGTCTTCAGGTGTTCCAATGGCGAATTTATTACCACGGAATACCTTAACGACGGAGATTGCGACTGTGTGGATTCTTGTGAAGATGAAGGTTAACTAAACCGGATTTTTAGTATACATGGAGTCCAGAAACCATTCAAACGGGGTGAAAACGAAAAACCTAACGAGTAGTACACCATAAACATCTTTACATCATGATTGGATTACTAATAATTTACGTAGCCATACTAGTATTAACCTTGGCTTCCCTGTGGGCAGTCTTTACCAAGGCAGGAAAACCAGGATGGGCAGCTTTGATTCCGATCTACAATTTGATCGTGATTCTAGAAATAGTGGGAAAACCTTGGTGGTGGCTTTTGCTGATGTTGATTCCCATTTTGAACGTGGTATTTTCTATTTGGACTTATAATCTTCTTTCAAAAAGTTTTGGAAAATCTGAAGGATTTACCGTTGGTTTGCTTCTACTGAATTTGATCTTCTTGCCCATCTTAGGATTTGGAGAGGCAAAATACAAAGGCCCAGCCGGGAGTTAAACCATTGGTTTGATCACCAAAAAAAAATGCTTCAGGAATCTGAAGCATTTTTTTTTGGTGATCAAACGCTATAAAACTCCAGTTACTCCTTACCCCACCCTCGACTCAGAAAATAAATCGTAGGCAGCCACGAGCAGCTGCTGCGCGGGGGAGCAGCCGTACTTTTCATAGCCTTTTATCGCTGCGCGATTTTCTACATACACAGGCAGGTATTCCTGCTCCAGGTCATCCCAGAGCACCAAGAGGTATTCGTAGGGGATTTTGCTGGCTCGGCCACGCTCCAACCAAGAGATAAATCTTGATTCATCCAAGGCTTTGGGGTACTCCGAACTGTTAAACATGGGCTAGCCCTTTTTTTACTTTCGGAATCACTTCTTCCCCAATCAAGGCGATCGTCTCGCTGAGCTGCTGGTGGCTCAATCCCGCATTGTCTAGCTGGAAGGTAAAGCGGTCAATTCCCCCCAAAGAGGCACTGTGGCGCAGGATTTTTTCTGCCACCTCATCCGAATCCCCAACGAGGTAGGCTCCCCACTTGGAGTTTTGCGCTTCAAAATGCCCACGGGTAACGGGTGGCCAGCCCCTTTCTTTGCCGATACGGGTAAAGGTTTCGGCATAGCCAGGATAATAGTTTTCAACCGCCTCTTCATGGCTCTGTGCCACATAGCCTAGTGAATGCAGCCCTACTTTTAAGTCTTCTTGTGCAAAACCTGCCTTGTCTCCTGCCTCTCGGTATAAATCAATCAAGGGACGGAAACGGTGGGTCTCTCCACCTATCACGGCCACCATCAAGGGCAAGCCTAAGGATCCTGCCCGCACAAAAGAAGCAGGTGTCCCTCCTACGCCCAACCAGATGGGTAACTTCTCTTGCATCGGCCTAGGGTAGATCGCTTGCTCCTGCAAGGCAGGTCGAAATCTCCCCCTCC
>Ga0209443_1001238_pt1 | contig 16356 bp, 10 predicted proteins | sample LauGreBMM110DCMD_2_FD_187571 | JGI IMG/M metagenome (GOLD analysis project Ga0209443, IMG submission 187571) | Freshwater lake microbial communities from Lake Michigan, USA - Su13.BD.MM110.DCMD (SPAdes) (version 2) | ecosystem: Environmental > Aquatic > Freshwater > Lake | place: Lake Michigan... | reverse complement strand
GAAACCCATCCCTTGGGCTACGGCACAGGAGGAAAATTCTATACCCTCAAAAATAACTCCAGCCGGTTTGCCTTCCTAAGTGGAGGAGCGAATGCGGGGATTATTACTTCTAATGACGCCTACAGAACAGGCTACATCGGCTACAAAATCAAATCCCAGATGGGTCAATCACTCGTAATCGGGGCGGAGTCCTTGGGGAGAGGAGAAGTAGTCTATTTTGTGGATAATCCGATTTTCAGAGGCTTCTGGGAAAGTGGCAAGTTAGTATTGAGCAACGCCATCTTCTTGGTAGGGCAGTAAGCGCTCTTCTTGATACCAAAAGGGCCCTGAACTTTCACAAGTTCGGGGCCCTTTTGTTTCTAGAAAGTCTCGTAAACCCTTTTGATATTTCCGAATATAGCTAGCGGAGAACCGTCTTTTTATACTGAGAAAACCCCGCTAAAAAGATTGGGTCGAAAAATTAGTCAGTTAAAATTTCAATTTATTTTCGCTGCAGGCCGCTTTTCAGTTCCCGGCTGTTTAGTTAAGTCGTCGCCTAGTGTCTTCCTATATTCGTTTGCTAAGGTAGTAAGTGCTTCTACTACTGCTGGATGCTGCAGGGCCAAATCGAAGGTTTCCCCTGGGTCCGAGGAGAGATCATAGAGGGCAAAAGGGACTTCTGCGGATTTATAGATTCCTGGAAAACCATCATTGCCTCGCGTAGTATCCAAATACGTTTGGGACAAATGCGGGAAAACAAGCTTCCACTTTCCTTGCCGGATAGCTTTCAGACTATTTGCATCGTAATAGTAGACAAAATGGTCTCTCGGATTTGCGTTTGCTACCTGCTGAAGCAAGGGTAAAATATTGATTCCATCAATTTTTTGCTTGGGTAAATCCGTCCCTGTTAGCGCAGCCAAAGTGGGAAAGATATCCATGGTCGTAGCCAGATTATTCGAAACGGTTCCTGCAGGGATTACTCCTGGAAAACTCATGATGCAGGGTACCCGCACGCCTCCTTCCCAAGCAGATCCTTTGCCTTCACGTAAGCCACCGCTGCTACCTGCATGGTTGCCAAAGGTCAGCCAGGGTCCATTGTCGCTCGTAAAGATGACAAGCGTTTTTTCGGTTAGCCCATTTTTTTCTAAGGCGCGCATCACTTCCCCAACGGAATCATCGATTTCAAGCAAAAGATCCCCAAAAAGCCCCGCTCCACTTTTGTTTTTATAAGCTTCTGAAACCGCTATAGGCACATGGGGCATGGAGTGCGCGAGGTACAAAAAGAAAGGATTCTTTTTGTTGCGGTCAATAAATTCAACTGCTCGCTCCGTATACATTCCTGTCAGTTGGGCCTGATCTTCGAGGGTTTGAATAAGCTTTACTGGCTCAGTTCCTTCCAGTAGATAAAGCGGGGGATATTTGAATTTTCGATCTGCAGTATCGGTGACGGGTTTGCCATCGTATCCCATTGGCCACATGTCATTGGAATATGGTAAACCAAAATAAGAATCAAATCCATAGGAAGTAGGCAGATAAGGCGCTTTTGCCCCCAAATGCCACTTTCCAATCATGCCAGTTTTGTATCCTTTCTTTTTCACCAAGGAGGCCAATGTTTCTTCAGTTGGATTAAGGGCTACGGTAGACCAAGGCATCAAGGCTCCAGAAATGCTCAAGCGATTGGGATAGCAGCCTGTAAGTAGGGCTGCTCTTGAGGCGCTGCATACAGCTTGAGCAGCATAAAAATTAGTGAAGCGCATGCCTGTAGCGGCCAACTGATTGAGATTTGAAGTCTGTTGTGGATAACCGCCATAGACCCCTAAATCACCATACCCCATGTCGTCCATGAAGATGAGAACAATGTTTGGAAGATCTGGTGTAGCCAAATTTTCCTGTGCTTGGGCATTGAACCAAAGGATGATAAATAACGGGAGGAAGAATCTTTTCATAGGTTGGGCTTAGACTAATGGCTTTCAGAATAACAGGAACAACATACTGATGCTAAATTTATCGAAAAATAGGACTAAAGGACTATCCTTAATTTTAATACTTAAACCACTATCACTTCTACCTGCTACAAGCCATGAATTTCTTTTCAAGTATACTGACCAAAGGGCAGATCAGTTTGAGGTAGCCGAATTCGGTTTAATTAATCTTGTATAATTTTTAAATGAACAACACCGTCCTATTGGTTGAATAATAGGGAGTATTCCCTATTTCTATTCATGTGATCTAGAACTGTTCCCATTTTTTCCCAAACTAAACGGGAAGGTTATTGTGTTTTTTTTGACTCTAGGTCTTTGGCCATTAAATCAAATTTGGTTCTCATTTCAATTAATTTCTTCCTATAAATTTTATTTGCTACCAAATTATTGATCTCCTGAGGATCATTTTTTAGGTCGTATAATTCTTCATGCTCCAAATCATTTCGATACCTGAAGTATTTCCACCTTGTGGTTCTTAATCCTTCACTTGCAGCTATAATATCAACTTCCCAAAGATGTTCTATTATAAATTCCGATCTGTCTTCAAGAAGGTTCTCTCCTCTAGTGAAAGGTACCAAACTCCTTCCTTGCGAAACTGCTGGCATGGGGATCCCTGCAAAATCAAATAGAGTAGTAGGGATATCTATATTTAGCGCCATTTCTTCTACTTTCCTATGAACAGAATTTCTAGGATCAAACACAATTAGCGGTACCCTTAATGAGTTTTCATACATCAACCATTTCCCAGCTAGTTGTCTTTCTCCCAGAAAGTATCCATTGTCTCCCATTAAAATTATAATGGTGTTTTCTGCTAAGTCATTTTCCTCCAGTGCTTTTCTTATTTTTCCTAATTCTGCATCTACTTCGGAGATCATTCGATAGTATCCTTTCACACTTTTCTGGTACTTTTCTGGGGTATCAAAGCGCCAATACCAGCGAGTCCTATTTTCTCCTGTCTGCACATACTCTGGTAATGCCTTGAAGTATAAATCTTCCTTTAACAAGGGTTCGGGGATCACCAAGTTTTGATACAGCGTGTCGAATTCTTGAGACCAGAAATATTGCTTTTCTGCGGGATCATGTGCGTGAGGTGCGCTGAAACTTAGCGATAACATGAACGGCTTTTCTTTTGGAGATTCTCGGATAAAATCTATTGCTTTTTGACCCGTGTACCTTGTCAAGTGAACGGTATCCTCACCAATCTTTTTGAAAAAATATCCTCTCCTATCATTAAAGGAACCATTTCGATCGTAGCTTTCACCCACATCGAAAAGCTGGTTGAAGCCTTTATAGTCCACTCCAAATTTTCCGAAAAAGCCTGTCCAATAACCCGATTCCTTCAATAACTTGGGATAAGAGAAATCTATATTCGATTGCTTAATTTCTCCTTGCCCAAAGGTGTACCCATGCGAGCGCTCATACATGCCGGTCAATATGCTTGCCCTGCTAGCTGCGCAAATCGGGGTGGTCACAAAAGCATTTTGAAAATAGGCAGCTTCAGATGCCAATCGGTCCATTTCAGGCGTTTGAATTAGCTTGTTTCCTGCAAAGCCCAACGCATCCCATCTGTGGTCATCTGTCAAGATAAAAATGATATTCGGCTTGTTAACTTGAGCTAACATTCGGAATGAAATTGACAGAAAAATCACCATTACCAAATGCCTCAAAAAAAACTTCATGTTCTTCCTTTCAATCTAGCCGTGACAATTCTAATCTTTTCTTCCATGTGAAATATGTATTTGGTTTTTCGACAACTATCGGCGGTAAGCGAAATACCTCAGCTTATTCAATTTTTCCCAATTGATGTACCGTATTCTGAACCAATCCTTCTAGAGATTTCCCACGTTCATCTTTAAGTTGGTATTGAATTTCCATCACCCATGTAGGTTTGATATTAGGAATAGTCAGCTTTATGGATTTTTTATCTTTTCCTAAGGTTGCATTGGTGACTGCCAAAGTTTGTTCATTGTAATGCTTGGAACCATACTTTCTGGATCTCAAAAGATCCCAAGTTTTTATGGTGTAATGGGCTACGTCAGCCACACTTTTTGCATCCAATTCATCTGTGAAGTTTAGCTCAATTCCTTGAGTCGTAGCTTTGATGCCCACAGGAATGGTAAGCGGCTGATCCACCTTTCTGATTCGGTAAAGCCCTCCTAATTGTGGTTGGGTGGAACCCCAAGCCGATAGGCCACACAAGTACAATTGTCCGTCGCCAGGATTGAATCGACCACGCATCACCCCAGTAGAAAATCGCGGTACAGGCAACTCAAAAATCCCTCCCTGCACCTGATCTCCTATTTTCTCATATGGCACTACAAAAACTTTTCCATAGCCATAGGAGAGATTTAAGAGTTTCCCGTTCAGAGGACCCCATTTATTGCTGTTGACCCATAGGAGTTCGGAGGGAGATTGATCTCTATCTCGTTCAACCCAGGCCAAAGGGGGTATCATTCCCATATCCGTACTATCCGAAGGAGTATTGTAGCCAAACATATTCCCATAAAACCCGCCTTTTTTCACCCAGTTGATCCGGTTCATCGGGTTCCAATGCCCTTCTTGGTCCGTGACAATAAATGTCCCATCAGGATTGAGACATACTCCATTTGCCGCTCTAAATCCGGTGGCTATGATCTCGGTCTTCAGTCCGTCTTTACTCACCTTGATCAAGGTTCCATGCTGGGGTACCAATGCCTCTCTTGCATGTCTGGCACTTTTGGCATAATAAAAATTCCCTTCTTTATCCGCCTGAAGTCCCATGGCAAACTCATGGAAGTGGTCCGTGACTTGGTGGTCATTATTGAAACTTTCGTAAAAATCCGTTTCTCGATCTCCATTTAAGTCATGCAATTTCACCAGCTGATCCCTACAGGTAACAAATATTTCCTCGTTGATCACTTTGATGCCCAAGGGTTGAAACAAGCCTGAGGCTATCCTTTGCCAAGTAAGTTTCTTGGAATTAGTGGTAAACCCCTCCACAAGCCATACATCTCCATCAGTCGAACTGATTACTCCTTTGTTTGGATCTTTGAAAAAGTCAAGGCCGCTCAATCTGAACTGATTCTTCCAAGGACTATCAAAAGGAGGATTCATCATGTCCACCTGAAAGGGTCCTTCCTGATTTCCCAGTAAGACCTCCGAAGATAATCTTTGGGGATATCGAGCAGGCCCACCTTTAGTAAGTGGAATTAAGTCCTCTGGCATGCTGGAAGCTTTTGCAAATTCCTTAAATCCTTTCATTCCAGGCTTACCGATCAATACTTTGATCTTTAGTGGTTGGGACGTACCTACTTCCATCAGTGTAAATCCTCCCTGATCTTTTAAAACTGCGCCTGCCCCAACAATCGCAACTGAGGTGCCGGTTGGGGCGATTCTCATTTTTAACCGTTTATTGGAAGGAGAAATAGTCATGGTTCTCGTGAAAACTGGCTGTCCAGCTAGCGTTTCCATCCCAAATGATTCAAGAACCTTCGCGGTGCCTACCGTATACGAAATTATCACACGGTTACGGTGTTGATAAAGCCCTTTGAAATGCGCCCATTCCCGAGGTAATGGGCCAAACCTCCTTTTGTCCCTCGCTAAAAATCTGGGATCTTCAAAGGTTCCTGTCATTGGGTTGGCCCAAGCGGGAACAACCAAGTTTTCAAAATGCAGGTCACCAACTGTTCTCGGGGAAATATTATGCTTTCCATTGAATAAAATAGCCTCCCAGTCTATAAAGCCTTCCCCAGTCCAAGCTCCTGCTACTCGCATTAGGTCGTGGTCAAACATCATCCAGGCATTGCCTGCGGCAACTCCCCCTTCTCCTGGATCCACTCTCACTGCAATCCCTTTATAGGCAAAATTAGCCTTACTCAAATTTTCATCCGGAAGCGGTGAAGGGCCAGAGGATCGCTCTCTCTCAGCAGCATTCATTCCCACCAGTTCGTAGGTGTTGATCAAAAAATTACCGTAGTCCATTTCTGCCCAGGGCTTGAATTCTTTAGGGGCTGGACCCTTAGACGTTCCGAGTGGAAGGCTAGCCAGGTAGGTAGAATCAATCTTGAAATACTGATCTGGGTTTTTTTCTTTCAAAAAATTCTCTCTCAAGTAATTGATGAGGTCATACTTCTCTACAGGGGTCAAATTGACCTGGGGAGGCATGGAGCCGTATCCTCGAGTGAGGGTTTGGTAAATCGAATAGGGATCCATCCCAACTTTGAATTTGCCCTCCCAAAATTTAAAGGCATTAGGTAGAGAGCCTACTTGATCGGGATTTCCATGGCAATTGAAACATATATTATTGTAAATATGCTCACCCGTCCGAATAGATTCATCCTGCCTATCATCTAATGCAGTGAGGAGCCCTTTGTGGTCAACATTTTTTTCATAGTCTGGTAACTCAGATTCGGATAGGATAAAATCAGCAGAAGTTTCAGTTTCTTTTTGACCTGGAGTACAACCCTGGATAATTAAGAAAATAAGTAAGAGCTTTAGTCCGAATGCAATTCTTTTCATCATCAGTTCAATTGGCGGTGGTTTTGGTCTGTTTAATTTAACCCTATAAATGTTAAAAAAGAATTAGTTAAAAATTTATATCCCGCCAACGTCCTTGAATCTTGTTGTCAAGCACTACACTTTACACTACGATTCAGCGCTTAAAAAGTCAAAATTTAAATCCGTTTAGAGTCCAGACTTAAAAATTCGATCCATCAACACCCATTTTTCACCTGGTTTTGCCCAAGGGATTGGCTTTTGAAAACCCCACATCAGTGCTTCCCATTTGGCAATGATCGGTTTCGCCGCATCCATTTCGCCTTTTTTTTCAAATGAAAAATCATCTTCCGTTTCTAAGATCATGCTCATCCGATTACCGGTTCGGAATATCTCAATATTCAATATTCCACAATCAATGTCGTGCTGCGTAACTTCGGGCCAGGCTGCACCAGGGGCATGGTGAGCTTCATATATCCGCATGGATTCGGGATCATCGATCAAGTCAAGGGTAAGACAAAAGCGTTGCATTTTTTTAAGGGTTAAAGTGGAATAAATTACTGGTTTCTAAAGTATTTACTAAACGCCTGAATCGTGAATTCTGCGGCTGCTGCGGAATTGGGAAAAGGGAAAGCCTCGGCGGAAACAAACCCCGAATAGTTGATTTCTAGGATCGCCTTTGCGATAGGTGGCATATCAGTATGCCCCATGCCGATCGGCTTACGGTTGGAGTCTGCAAAATGGATGTGGCCAATGTACTTTCCATGTTCTCGAATCACCTGATCTATACTGCCTTCTTCGATATTCATGTGGAAAAGATCCGCCAGTAATTTGACATTATTTAGCCGGTGGTTTTCAATAAAATCTCTTCCCACTCCAAGTGTATTAATCAAGTTGGTTTCGTACCGATTTAGCGGTTCATAGATCAGAAAAGTGCCGGCTTCCTTTGCTTTTTGTCCCAAACTCGCCAATCCCTCAGCTAACCAAGTGAATGCTTCTTCCCGATTGGCATTGGGCAGTGCGTTTCCTTGCATCGAACCAATAATCGCTGGAGCACCAAACTTTGCTCCAAAGGAAATCATCTCTGAAATAAAGGAAATAGCTTTTTCTCGGATTTTTGGATCAGGATCAGTCAACGTTAAGCCATGGATTACTTTTCCGGCACCAGTTCCCACAGCGGCGATTTGAAGCTTGTATTTTTGTATTAATTCTTTCAGCTGATTTGGGTCTATCGCATCGGCAGAAGGGGTAAATAGCTCAATGCCATCAAAGCCCATGGCAGCGGCTTTTTCCATGCTTTGCTCCAAGTCCTCCCAAAAAATCCAGGGCCCAGATTTGATCTGAGGAACCAATGCAATGGTAACGGCAGATTTGATCATTTCTTATCGGTTAAAATCAATCATAATTTTGATAATTCCTTGAGGGTTTTCTGCCCAAGATTTCAAGGTTGCGGGTCCTTCATCAATGGAAATCACTTTAGAAATCACATCATCCACAGGAAATTTTTTAGATTCCAAATAGGACAGAACTTCCGGAAAATCTGATTTTCCCACACAATTTCGAGATCCAAGAATTTCGATTTCCTTTTGGACAAAGAGCGAGGTGTTAAACTCGACTGGCGCTTTGGCATAGCCAATGCAGACCACCCGTCCTAGAAATGCCACCTCTTCCACCGCGCTTCGATAGGTAGAGGGACTACCCACTGCTTCAATAATGACATCGGGGCCGTCCCCATTCGTGAATTCTTGAAGCCTCTGATGAAGATCTTCTTTGCTTGGGTTGATGGTGTTTGTAACCCCGATTTTTCGGGCAATTTCTAATTTGGTGTCATCGAGGTCTATTGCGATTACGGTTGCATGTCGATTCACTGCAGCAGCAACTGCTCCAAGGCCTACGATGCCACAACCCAAAACAGCCACGATGTCCTGAGAATCTACCCGTCCACGGGATACAGCATGAAATCCTACAGTCAAGGGCTCGGCAAGGGCAAGCTCTCGAACGCTGAGCTGATCGGAGAAGAAAAGATCTTGCCAAGGAGCACAAACATAGCGAGTCATGGCGCCTGGGCGACGCACTCCCATGGTTTTATTAGTTTTACAGGCATTGGGTCGCCCTTTTCGACAAGCTACGCAAGTGCCACAAGCTAGGTACGGGTAAAGGGTAACCTTGGACCCGATTCGAAGATACAATGGGACATCCTCTCCAAGCTCTTCAATCACAGCCCCCACCTCATGTCCCAATATGTTGGGATATTCCTGTAAGGGAAAAAGTCCTTTGAACCCATTCAAATCTCCTCCACAAAATCCCACCATCTCTACTTTAAGCAGGACCTCGCCGGATTTAGGAATTGGTTTGTCAATTTCAAAGACTTCAGATTTTCCAACTTGGGTAAGAAAAAGAGCTTTCATTTTTTATTAAAGCGTTAGTATTGACGAATTACACTAAAATTACTGGCGACTAGTTACCGAAACTCTTCCTCAATTTTTGTTTAGATTGCTTATAGAGTCAACTCCCCTTCGCTACTTCCTATTTTTGCTTCACAAATTATTCTCCTCTTTACCCTCAAACCACATCCTGTTCTTCACAGGGGCAAGTAAGCGCTCGATTTTCTCCAGCAGTTCTTCCGGTATTTTAAAATCCAAAGCAGCTACATTCTGCTTGACAACCTCGAGTTCGCACATCCCAATAAGGGTAGTAGCAATATCGGGATGATTCATGGCATAGCGCAAAGCCACATCAGTCAACCGCACCCCATAGCTTTTACATAGGTTCAACAGAATCGGCTGCATTGCCTTGACCTCGGGAGGGGAGCGGTGCCATGGGGGCAAAGTTCCATCTGAAAGTACACGCTGCAAAAGCGGTGCAGCATTCATCAAACCAAAACCCATTTCTCGTGAAAGGGGTACTAGTTCATCGTTTATTTCGTCTTCGAGCAGGTTGTAGTGTGCCCAAGAAAGAACGGTATCAGGATTCGTTTCTCTGGCAATATGCGCTAAGTAGCGGACGGGTAAACCAGTAATTCCCCAAAATCTAACCTTGCCAGATGCTACCAACTCCAGCATGGCAGGAACTGCTTCTTCGAGAATGATTTGTTTGTCTACAAACTCAATATCGTGCAATTGGAAAAGATCGAGGTAATCCGTTTTTAATCGAACTAGTGATTCGTCAATGCTTTGGATGATCCTATTTCTAGAAAAATCGAAATGCTGTAAATCGTAGCGACCACACTTGCTTGCGAGAATGATATCTTTTCGTGATCCTTCAAGTGCTTTTCCAAGCCGAGTTTCAGCCAATGTCACCCCATAGAATGGGGACACATCAAAAAAATTAACCCCGTGATCTAAAGCATAGTGGACAGTGGATATGCCTTCCTTTTCATCTACCGGGTCAAAAACATTCCCCAGTGGAGAAGCTCCAAATCCCAAAATGGAAACCTCTAAACCAGTTTTTCCTAAGGTGCGGTAGTGCATCGATTTTGGGTAGTTTAATTTGTTTTAGTTCTTAGCTATACAAAATAGCAGATTATTCCTTGTCAATGAAATCGTCTTTTGGGAAGCCTCAGATTGCTGTTTAAGATTCCCATTTTAATCTATCTCTTTTTCTAAACCTGTATCCCTGCTTTGTAACCAGTAGCCAAAGAAAAGAGGGATTAAAGTTCAAAAAAATATGCTTGGGACGGCGGAGGGTGAGCTGTCGAAGATTACCCGCCCCTACCAACCTTAGCTTTTGATCAACAAACAGAATTGCAGATAATCCTATTTTTAAAAAACTGCCCTTAAAAAAGCAGGCGACTGTACTTTAATCATATTCTTAGTTTTCTTCCCACCCAAGTCAAGCCAAAGCCAACTAAAAATATCGTCACCGTACCCATGACAATGGTCATATTCGTATGAAGAGGATTGGATAGCGTTTGTGGTAATCCATTTCGAATAAGAATAGTCGATAAACTCATCCAACAGATCACCAAAACTCCAAAAAATACAGCAAAAATAGCTTGAGGATTTTTGGCTTTTGACACTAATCCCAAAAGAAAAAGGCCCAAAATTCCGCCACTAAATATCGAGGATAGAGCCCACCAACCCTCTAAAGTGTTGCTTACTCCATTAAATGCCAAGCCAACCAAAATGCTGAGTAGGCCCATCACAAGTGAGGAAATTCTCAATACCCAGAGCGATAACTTTTCCGATGGATTTGGATGTATGTATTTACTAAAATGATCGGAGAGGATCACCGTTGCTGAGCTGTTGATACTTGTGGACACGGTGCTCATTCCAGCAGCAAATATCGAGGCTATCAGGAGGCCCGTCATTCCAACCGGGAGTTGGTTTACAATGAAATAGGGAAATACTTTATCTCCTACTATTCCCTCGGGAAGCAAATTAGGAAATGACTCATAGTACGCGAATAATGCTGTGCCTATAAAAAAGAAGACAAAGGAAACGGGCACATAGAGTAGGCTTCCCAACCAAGTTGCTTTCTTAGCTTCCTCCTCATTTTTGGCTGTCAAGTAGCGTTGTACATAACTTTGGTCAATCCCAAAATTTTGAAGATTAATAAATAGGCCATAGATCAAAATCATCCAAAAGGTAGAAGTAGTAAAATCTAGCTTAAAACTACCCAGGCTAAATTTATCTGCATCCGCCGCAATCCTAAATACGGCTTCCGGTCCATCAGGAATTGCAAAGAAGATTACTCCTAGGCAAGCCAAAGCACCAAAGATTAAAAGGATCCCCTGTACGGCATCGGTCCAAATAACTGCCTCTATTCCTCCCCACATCGCATAAATTACTACGCTAAACCCGATCAAGATAATGATGCTGGGAATACTCCATCCTAATAAGGCATTCATTGGCAAAGCAAGTAAATACATAATTGCTCCCATACGGGCAAGCTGAGTCAGGAGATAACAACAAGAAGTATAGATTCGCGCCCAGGCTCCAAACCGCTGCTCAAGATAGAAATAGGCGGATTCGCATTGTAGTTTTCGGTAAAGAGGGACAAAATATTTTACTGCAATCCACGCTGCCAAAGGAATTGAGAAACTGAAAACAAATCCGTTCCAATTAGTTGAAAAGGCATTTCCTGGCAAAGCCAAAAAACTGATGCTACTCACATAGGTAGCGAAGATCGACATACCGATAGCCCAAGTAGGAAGCCTACCTCCTCCGGTTGTGAAATCCTGTGCTGTCCTCTTTCTGAATGAAAATGAAATTCCAAACCCAACAATTGCCAGCATGTAAATTAGAAAAATAGCTAGGTCTAGAATGTGCATTTTGAGATATAGCTTTTGTGAGATGAGGAGCTAGGAAGACAAACTCTTACTTTTAGTTATTACCCTATTAAAGTTTTAGGGAGAAAATAAAAGATCTACCTGCCTAGTTTTCAAGGTAACTTATTTTTTTCAGTTAAAAGATTGTCGAACTCTTTCTTTTACCAGTAAAAATTTAGAAGAAAGTATTGATTTTTCCGACGGTGTATAGGAGAAAAGTGGGGGAGCAAAGTTGTCTTCACATAGCCCTTCAAAAGACATCGCTGCCTTTAATCCTTTGAGATAACTTGACTGATAGGTTCCGTGTTGATACAGATTATTGCTTAGGAAAAGAATGGTTTCCTGGAATTTTTTGACAGTATCGTATTCCTTTTTTTGGAAAGCTTCATACAGTGCTACATACAGTTTAGGAAAAAGATTAGCCCCTCCTGTTACTCCTCCATCCCCACCTATTTTAAGAGTTTCTGCTAATAGCTCCTCGGGGCCAACAAAGATTTTAAATTCTGGCTGTTGCTTAAATGCTTCACAAAGAGCCTGAAAGTTTTCTATTTTTCCAGAACTGTCCTTGATTCCAATAATATTAGGGTGTTTGGAAAGTTTGACAGCCGATTCCACCTCAATATTGATTTTGGTATGCGAAGGCATATCGTATAGAAAAAGTGGTAATTCTACAACATCGGCTAATTTTTGATAGTAGTTGATTAACTCTGCCTGTCCAATATTCATGTAAAATGGTGGGGCTGCAACTAGCGCTTTTGCTCCAGATTTATGTGCGATTGCAGCCAATTCTACGCTTTCTGTAAAAGAACAGTCCGTCACCCCTACTAAAATCGGAACCCTACCTTTAACCTGCTGGCAGGTTATCTGAATCAGGTCGCTTTTCACGGCTGAACTCAATCCCGCAAATTCTCCTGTAGTGCCTAGGATAAAAATCCCATGAACACCTCCATCAATCAAGTACTCGATCAGTCTCTCGGTATGAGCTATGTCAAGAGAAAAATCAGGCCTTAGGGGGGTAATCATAGGAGGGATAATTCCCCGAAATGGTGTCGACTGAGTCATGAGTTTAAAGTTTTAAAAAATCAAAGGCGTAAATGCATGTATTTAATCTTTTCTCTATTGTAGGTATAGCTCAGATGAAGTGTACCATCTTTTGCTTGAATGATGGCAGGATAACTAAATTCTCCTGATTTTTCATCCTCTAAAACCAATAGTTCCTCCCAGCTAGTCCCATTACTGGAGCCTAAAAGAACTAATTTATTTCTTCCTTTTTTCAGCGGGTTTACAACTAATAGATGGTATCCATTGAAAAGTGTCACCCCATCGATTCCAGAGTTATTATTTTCCAAGTTGGTGGCTTCTAATGGCGTCCATGATTTGCCCTCATCTGAGGACCAAGCCTGTGCCACTACTCCTTCCTGTGTACGGCAAAGTAATTGGATCTTTCCTTCTGAATGAAAAAGAATAGTGGGCTGAATAGCATTAAATGGCCCTTTTAAGTCTACTTTTTCCCAGTTAGTAAGGTCTGGATTGGATATTTCAACATGTGAAGTCCAATTATTATTGATTTCAAAACTGCTGGGATGGAGAAGTTTTCCGCTGGGAAGTTCGACCGATTTGTTTTTAACTGGCCCAAGAAATCCTGGCGGTAGTTGAGTTTCCTTAGACCAAGTTTTCCCATCATCCCCAGAAACCTTGTAGTGCCCCCACCATTCTCTAGGGTTAGGGCCTTCTTTGTAGAAAAGAACAATTTTCCCATCCTTTTTCCGATGGAGAACTGGGTTCCAAGTAGGATTTCTGAATACCTTATTTTCTATTCCATCGGCTACTATTGCCGGGATAGACCAACCTCCATTTTTTCTGTACGAAGCGTAAATACTTACATCTGGATGACGCTCATAGGTACCTCCAAACCATGCTGCTAGGATGCCATCTGATGTTTCTACAAGGGTAGAAGCGTGGCATGAAGGAAAGGGGGCAGTTTCATAGATGAACCCTGAAAAGAGAATTTTTGGAGTGATTTCTTTAGTGTTAGAAAAAGAAAAAAAGCCTAAAAGGCTTAAAAAAGAAATATAAGACAGCATAAATCATTTGGCTTAAGGTAAAAACTGTTCCCTCAATTTAACAAAAACCACCGATTTTTTAAATTATTTTTCAAAACGAAAGTAGGTTTAATAAACTACCTACTAGCATTTTTAGACCCAAGTCAAAGAAACCCTTGAATTCCCAATCAAGATGCTTTAATGTGTTAGAATAGTCTATAACGCGAATTAAAAAAGGAAGAGGCACTCATGAATTATTTGAACAAACCCCAACCTAATAGTTATACTTTGTATACTCAAATTTGACTTCTTTCAATTAACTTGATTGCCAAATCCAATTTTAAACGTCAAACTATATAGTACTCCAAATTGAATTAAATCCATTTTTCTATGAAAAAAATAATTCATCCAGCCTTACTTCTTGCCTTAGGGGCAACCGTAAGTATGGCCGCCTGGTTCCCTAAAAATTCGGAATCACTTTTCCCCAACCTAGGTGCCGAGTCCGTTCAATCGGATAGCACCAAAAAAGACTCACTCAAAAGCTATCCCAAATTCAAGGACCTTCCCCTCAAGCCTGAGCGTGAGGTAAATTTCACCACTGCCGAAGGTACCTGGATGAGTTTGGACATCAGCCCAGATGGAAAAACCATTGCCTTTGACCTTATGGGGGATATTTATACCATGCCACTAGAGGGGGGCAAAGCCACTCCATTCACTTCAGGCATGGCCTACGAAACCCATCCTCGTTATTCTCCTGACGGAAACAAACTCCTATTTACTTCCGACCGCGCAGGAAATGACAACCTTTGGTACATAGACCTAGTCAAAAAAGACACGGTGCAGGTAACCAAGGACAAAAGTGGAGATGTGCCAGGAGCACATTGGACTCCAGACGGTGACTATATCGTGGTATCCAAGGGTAAAAGAGTACCCAAATTGTGGATGTACCATGTAGATGGAGGCGGAGGCATACAGCTCAACGATGCCCCAGCAACCATGAAAACCATCGATCCTTTTGTAAGCCCAGATGGCAAAAAGGTGTACTTCTCTTGGAGAACGGGTGCGTGGAACTACAATGCCCTCCTTCCCCAGTACCAGGTAGGCTACTACGATTTTGACAAAGGAAAAATCACCAGCATCACTTCCCGCTACGGCTCTGCTTTCACCCCTACCTTGAGTAAGGATGGCAACTGGATGGTCTATGGTACTAGATGGCAGGATAAGACCGGTTTGGTCATCCGCAACCTAAAAAATGGTGATGAAAAATGGCTGGCCTACCCTGTCCAGCGTGACGAGCAGGAGTCCATTGCCCCTCAAGGCGTATTACCTGCGATGGCCTTTACACCAGACAGCAAGTTTGTGGTCGCTTCCTATGGAGGAAAAATCTGGAAGATGCCTGTAGATGGCACTGCCGCCACAGAGATTCCTTTCCAAGCAGATGTCAATGTAGCCATGGGCCCACGTCTGTACTTCAACTATGCCATCAAAGACAGCACGCACAAGCTAGCTACCCAGATCAGAGATGCTGTGCCTTCTCCAGATGGGAAGAAACTTGCCTTTACTGTGCTCAACCGACTTTATGTAATGGATTACCCCAACGGTGCTCCAAAAAGAGTAACCAAAAATGAGTTTACTGAAGCAATGCCTACCTGGAATCCAGAGGGGACACAATTGGCTTTTATAACCTGGGAGGAAAAAAATGGAGGCAGCCTTTACAAAGCTAGCCTCGGAGATAAGGGTGTCGTAAGCAAGGTTTCGAACGAATATGCCTACTATTCCGGCCCTGTATGGGGACCAAAAAATAGAATCCTTGTTTTTAAGGGTCCAAAAAGAGCCTTGATAGAAGCAGAAGGTCCTTCCGTAGATGGTTCTGAAGGGGAGCTCGTGTGGATCCCTGCAAGCGGTGGCGCTTTCCGTAAAATTATGGATGCCGGTAACTATGGCAATGCGCACTTTACCCAAGACACGAGCCGCATCTTCCTCAACGGATCTGGAGGTTCGCTCCTAAGCGTAAGGTGGGATGGAACAGATGAGAAGATATTAGCTCGGATCACAGGCATCACTCCTTTTGGTTCGGCTACAGAACCAGAACATGCTGAGCACGATCATGCTCCTGCAGATGTGCGCTATGTAATGGGCAAGCCATTTTCCAATGCAGATGCAGTAAACTACTGCATGCTCCCTGAAGGATCTAATTCCCGAGAACCCAACATGATGGCATCCAGTGCAAGCACCATTTACATGGCGCCTGTAGGCAACCAGGCCTTGGCACAAATCAACAACAACGTCTACGTGGTTACCATCCCTACAGCGGGCAAGGTGCCTACCATCAACGTGTCCGAGCCGAGCGCTAGTAGCTTCCCATCCCGCCAGCTAACCGAGATAGGTGGAGAATGGCCATACTGGGAAGCCAATGGCAAGAAAGTACACTGGTCTCTAGGAAATGGGCACTGGGTATACGATTTGTCTAGAGCGGATTTAGTTGAAGACTCCGTCAAAACGGCCAAAAAAGAGAAGATTCGCATGGACGCAGACAGCGTCAGCACCTTGAAGGCCAAGGGCGAGGGAGCAGTAAAGATGGCCGATTCCCTGGCAAAAGCAGATAAGAAAC
>Ga0209443_1001237_pt1 | contig 16362 bp, 15 predicted proteins | sample LauGreBMM110DCMD_2_FD_187571 | JGI IMG/M metagenome (GOLD analysis project Ga0209443, IMG submission 187571) | Freshwater lake microbial communities from Lake Michigan, USA - Su13.BD.MM110.DCMD (SPAdes) (version 2) | ecosystem: Environmental > Aquatic > Freshwater > Lake | place: Lake Michigan... | reverse complement strand
TTTTATTGGTGAATTTAGGATTTATAGCACTTAATTGTTATGTTCTTATTTATGGACAACTTGAAAAAATTAAACAAGATTGGCCCCTTTATAGATGTAATCCGAGCTACATGTTTTTTGCAGACAACATTACCGAAAATTTTGAATATTGTTTAAATCAAACAAGCAAATCAACATTTGACGAATTATCAGGAGCATTGACAAACCTGCAATCTCTTAGTTTTAATATGCAATCATTCGGAAACTTAAATTTGGCCTCTTTTATGAAGACGTCTAATTTATCAAACTTAGGATTAAGTCTTTCCTTGTCTAGTTTTTTGAATATGGGAGGAAGTGTAACTGTATTGGGAACGATAATTGTCTTACAATTTAAAGAAATATTACAACGGATCGGTCAAATTGTAACTTCTACAGGCGGAATATTAAATTCAGCACTTGCCGGAACTGGTATTATAGAAAATAAATATAGCCGTTATTTAAATATGCTTTCATAGTTTTATTTTATTTATTAGTTATTAATGGATGACCAAGCAAAAATTAATAATATTATAAAGATGTATTCGGAATTAACATATGTCCAAGTATATGGTAACCAAATTGCGTGGGTCATTTTTTTAACAATAGTTGAAATATTATTACTTGTTTATTTTTATTTAAAAAAAAATGCAAAATCACTTAAAGAAAATTGGACCGATGTTAGGTGCGATTGGAATGTAATGCCTATTGCAGGATTTATAAATAAACCTGAGGATAAAACAGTACTTGAATACACACAAGAAAATTATAATTATTGCACAAGCCAATCTTTAGAAAAATCAATGAACGATCACTTTGAATCAACCTTCAATACACAACAACAAATCAACGACATGATAACAGGTTCCAATAATTTGATGGGACAAAATATTGATGTTTCTAATACTTCAAATGCAGATGTGAATGACAATATAAATGATGGCACCAATATGATTTATCAAATATTTAATCTATTGCATGTAGGATTTATCATGTTTGTGGATATTCTAACTAAATTAGGAGATGTTGTTAAAACAACAGCGAACTTTACCATGACTGGTGTAGTATGGGGAACCGTTTTTTTTAAAATGATGATATCCGCCGTTATGAGCCTTCTTATCATTTTATTTATAGTGACGGTTGTTCCTGTTATGCCATTTTTCTTTTTAATTTTTCCAATGGTGTACATGATTTTATTTGCAATGTTATTAGCAATTGCTACAAGTTTTGAACACAATATATTTATGATTGTGGATGAATTTTCAAAAGTAGAACCATTCACAACAATGAAACCTAAATTAAATTTATGTTTTGGAGAAAACACCAGCATAGAAACAAAAAATGGTTATAAAAAAATAAAGGATATTCGGGTGGGTGATGTTTTAAAAAATGAAACCGTCACAGCAACATTTAAAACAGTTGTCACTCCTGTATTTAATTTAAATGGAATCATTGTTAGTGGCGAGCATTACGTGAAATACGATGAATGGATAAAGGTAAAGGATCATCCTGAAAGCATTCCATGCGAATACTCTGGAAAATATCTATACTGTTTAAGTACTACTTCAAAAAAAATTACTATTGACGAAACCGAATTTTTAGATTGGGATGATTTGATTCCTGAAAAAATGATACATTTGAACGAAGATGGTTTTTCTTCATTGAATATAAAAATGAGGAACGGTGAATATAAAGATATTTGTCAGGTAGAACCGGACGACTTGTTGTCTGAAAATGTTCGTGTTGTGGCAACGGTTCGTTTAAAGGATAAATATCATCTTGTCACGGATACAGGATATTTTAGCGATTATAATGATTATAATTATATTATCGACAAATTATTATCTGAAATAATTATATGAGAATTAGTATTGGAAATTGGTCCGGAAATTTTGAAATAATTGTTATTATTGGTATATTATTTGTGATAATCGCGTTGCACACAGGATGTTCTTGCATGCAAGAAAATTATTCAAATATTCAAAATATAAATACATTCTCCCACGTGAACAGTAAACCCCCCAATACCAGCAATTGGGATCAACCAACCTTACTTATTACCCCAGATCAACCGCTCCCCCAAGGTGTAATAGATATTATAACACGACCAAAACAACCAATTCCTCTTCCAAATGGTCAAATGGACATGTTTGCGACTACTTCTTTCTCTCCGAAATGTTGCCCCAATAGTTTTTCAACTAGTATGGGGTGTGCATGCATGACTTTGGAACAGCAAGCGTATCTTGTGCAGCGAGGAGGAAATAATAATCCACCTGAATTTTAGTACTTTTTTTTAGAAAACCTAATTACAAAGAATTCTATTTTGGAAAAAATGTCATGAATCTAATTCTCAAGATAAAATAATTTAAATAAAATACATACAAAAATGTAATGAAGATTGATTTACTTTTAAAAATACAAAAAATATTGGGGTTACTTTCATCTCTGCTTCTGGAAATTGAAAATTCAAAAGAAGATGTACAAAATGATTGTTATCTTATGCACCAAAAATTTGACACTGTAAATTTTGAAAATATTATTGCGTGTTTTTTTAGATTAAAACCATGCAGGAAAGAAGTTGAACATTTACAAGAAAAGGTAATAAATGAATTGACATGTTCGTGTATTCATCAATTCGTGGAAGATGATATTGAATGTAATATGGAAAATTTACATGTGGATTATTGCATATTATGCGGGGTTAACAAACCTATGATTTTCTCAAAATGTACAAATATTGATAATCGTACTTTATAGGTTCCATGCTTATTTTTCCTTCAACAATGAATCCGATTTGTTGTGCCAAATGCAAAATGGTTTTTTGGTCTTCCATATAAAATTGATGGACATTCTTTCGCGAACCTCCCAAATTTTTAAATTTTTCGTAAAAAACCCCAATGTTTGTCTGTTTGTTTAATTCAAACTTGGCCTCGTAATCAAAATCTCGGAAAGGAATTTTTGTCGTGTTTCCAACCTTTCCTCGCTGAAAAGTATTCATCGGAAGAGTAGAGTTGAATCTTTCTCTATTTACTAGATGCATAATAAAAACGCCTCCCGGTTTTAACCAATCGTAGACATTTTCAAAAAAAGTTGTTTTGTTCTTCATGTAGTAAACTGTAAAATAAAGGCATAAAATATGTGTAAAGCTATTGAATGGGAATAGGTGACTTTGCATGACATTTCCGTTTCTACGTTTTCCAGGGAATATTTTTTTTTTTGATATATTTATCATGGACTGTGATTCGTCAACACCTGTTATGTTAAATCCACGTTTTGTAAATTCATTTACAATATTCCCTGTTCCACAACCTATATCTAAAATAATACTTTTTTCGGTAGGTTGTGTTTGATTAATAATTTCTCCTACTTCATAATTATTACGAATATCACTAAAGACTAAATAATCATAAATTTTTGCATAAAAATTGTCGTATAAATCCTTGTTTGTTTTTTCAACATGTCCTTCAAACCCTTCTGTCAATTTTGGACGTTTCAATATGTTTGCTATAATTAATAATATTGCCAACATAAATACGATTTTATCCCAGGTTAACTCAAGTTTTCCACTCATAAAATAACCTTTTATTATGTTTTGTTAGTTTTACCTATTTAAATTTCTCTGTAAAAGTATGTGTGAAATTAACGATATAAGAGAAATTAAAGATTTTAGAGGTGTTTCTTTTTCTAAATTTAAAAAAATAGATGTTCAAAAACAATTTATAAAATCCGTCTTAGACTCGGCGATTGAACCGGCATGCTATTGGGGATGTGAATTAATTTGCTCTGGACATTTTAAAGATTTATGGGATTCTATTATTTTAGTTTTTGCAAAACACATTCACAGTGCAAACCCTAAATTGGCCGTTTATTTAGACAGACGGTTAAACGGTTTTGTTGACATTTTAAACAATGGTTATGTTTCAAATGAACTACGTTTACGTAACAATGAAAAAATAAGAAAAATGTTTGCAGAAGTAATAAGTATTATTACTTTTTCAAAAAAAAGTCATCCATACGAAGAAATTAAAATTAAAATAGAATACGAAGAAACGAAATTAAAGGCCCCCGATTTATCTTTTGCCATCTGTTTCAAAAATGATCCTAAACAACTATTTGTACCATTAAATGAATTTGTCTACGCTTTGAAAACAAAAAATATATTTGACGCCTGCTACTGGATTACATGGTTTATTGAGTACGATTGTCATTGTAGAAGCCGCAAAACACCACTTGTTGTTGAACGGCGAACATTTTTAAAAAATTTAAATCAAAATGTTGTCTGGATGTTGTGGGATGTAATTTTAGAATATTCTAAAAATTCAGAAACAATTGTCGTAACAATTATAAGAAGTTTGCTAAATATCTTTGCGAAAAAATATTCTATTGCAGAAAATAAAAAAAAAATGTTCATTTTTTATTTCGTGATAACATTATTATCAGGGCCAAATCAATATAGTACTATTAGTGATAATATGGACGATGTAAATGCTGTTGTTGACAGTATAGACTCTATCTATAAACAGATAAAAGTGAATGAAAAATCACCAAATACCGATTATTTGTTTAATGATGTAAAAAATATAAATTTGGAAAAAACGATTGAAAAGTTAGAAAAAATGGAATCGCTGACGAATATTTTTATTCCTCGTATTTAAACATTGCATAATAATATGGATAAATTTAAAAAATCGGGAGAAAATGTTGTTAATTTTATTGTTGAGTCGCTGAAAGGGGAGAAACCTACCTCATTTGTGAATGGAAAACTACCGATACTTCCAGAAATGCGAACTTTAACCAATTCAGTGAAAAATATACCGGAAAATTGGTCCTTCGGACCTGTAAAAACTTTGTTGAAAATCCTAGGAGGTTTGTTATTATTATTTGTAATTTATAAAATTTTAGAAACGACAAATTTTCAATCTATTTTTGGCGCGGTTGAAAAAGAAATTAAGGCTGTTAAAAAAAATGTTCTGAATCCGATGTTTGACGTGAGTAATAATTTAAATAGTAATGAAATACTTGATTTTTTACTCGGAACTCAAAAAAATACGAGTGAATGGTGTTTTGTAGGAGAATCAAAAGGAAACCGGGTTTGCACGCTTTCCCAAGGAAATCAATGCATGTCTGGAAGTATTTTTCCTACTCAAAATATTTGCGTAAATCCAAAATTAAAGGGTTAATTTTTGTTGTACGCGGGGATGGTTATCTTTGCATTTATAGGCCATTTTGTGGAAGCGGTAGTGTATTTTCTACGAACACGAGGATAAAAAGATGGGGCATTGCTGGGATAGCATAAATTAATGATAGGTCCAGGAACATTGGATGCGCTTGTTGGAAAGCATGCAAGATTTCGTACAAATTCTTTTATTTCTCCTGTGCAAATATCTCCCCGCGTGCAATGACGAAGATTTCCGCCTTCCGCAACAGAATCATTTATAACAGGATCAACTGGAGTTACTGGATAGTCGTAGGATATTATATCAGCAGGATCATTTATTGGTGGAAATATGGGATTTTCTAAATCCGGAATAGGGTCGGATGGAACTGGAAAAACAATATTTTCAACAAATGATTCCCTACATTCTGGCAATTGTATTTCTCCATTTGAATTATTACTTGTTATAGTAAAATTTTCGCGATGAAACGAATTTACGTTTGGGGACGTGTACGAGTCTGTTTGCGACGCCCACCCCCTTTTTCGGAATTTCCCAAAACCTTTTGCAATTCTCGCATAGTTCATTTTTTTTGTGTACCCTCCTAATTGCGTTGCTTGAGAAGAATACTGTAAAATATTTCCCTTGTACAACATTTTTTTCAAATAACTTAGTTCAGTGACCGAAACATTTTTATTAAAATACGGTAAATAAACACTCCCATTTTCGTCGTTCTGATAAAAAATTTCACAAATTCCAGTACTTCTTAACCATACTCTAGGTGGCTGAGGAAGATAATTTCTCGCTAAACATCCATCGGTCATTATATTTATTGCATATAATAACCTAATGACAAATAATTTGTTTTCGGTATATTTTTATAATCATTCAAACTTGCATCTGTGCTGCGTGTGTTTGGCCCAACCGCGTATAAGTTTTGTATTTCCATTGAAGTCAGAGCTTTATTCCAGTACCAAACATTTGAAATAAGACCACTAAACCCATTATTTGAACCAATATAAACATCACCGTAATTTTGATCAATTACACTTAATAAAATTACACTTTTTATTAAAATACCATTCAGATAAACATTCAATGTTTTGTCTTGACACGTCATTACGATTTGAACCCAGTTGCTCAACGGGATATTTGGTATTGTAATTACTTTATTTATTTCTGTGAATGTATTCACAATAATACAGAGTTCTCCTATATTTGAAATATAGACTCCAGGACAATTCACTTTTGATTTCCCCGAATCCGAGAAATCGTTCGTCCCCTTTACAAATATATTGTTAAACATATTCGTTGTTCTGACAATATCAAAAAAACACCATACTGACCAGGTTAATTCAATACCTCCTTGTTGGTTTGAAGAACGTTCAACAAGTATTGACCCAGAAATTGATGGATCTTGTGTAATGACAAGCTGTTTATTGGCGGATACCATCCCATTTATTAATTTCACATGTCCGTTTAAAGAAAATAAATAGGATAAAACGGTAGTACCAATGCGTAAAAAAATGATGAACAAGACAATCATAAAAATCAAGAAAATAATGATAGATATGATATTATCTGAAGAGGCTAAAGATGCAAAATCAAGAGTCATAAATATATATAATATTTTAAATAACTATATTTGCACGACGTTCATCTCCTTGATATAAGCTAATATTTAAACGCGTGTCGTTGGCACTTGAAGAAGAACCACTTCCTTGTTTGTAAATGTTTTTCACTTCTCTAGGATTCATATAATATGTCCAATACTTGAATTTAGAATTAAAACCATTAAACCCTTTTCCATTCGGAGAAATAAATACACTATTTGTGTTTTTAATGTAAGCAACACCATTTAAAATTTGCGATTTCACCAGTTCTCCATTAATATAAATATCAATAGAATTTGTATTAATACTAAATGTGAGATTTATCCATTTTTGAAGCTCAATGTCCTGAACGACACAATTTGTATAATCTTCACCAATCGCCGATTTAGTAACATACACTTGATTTACCCATGCACACCCCAACGGGTTAGAACATGCGGAAGCATTGCCATATGGTGGTGTGTTTTTCGTTGTGTCTGACTGACCATATTTCTCCGCCGAAGGTATTGCTTTCTTTGCATCATCCATATTATAGAATAATTGACCAGTATTTTGAATCCCAAATACGGTGGCGTTCAGACTTTTTGCTATAGACATAGCTTCATCCACAGAAGTAACTCCTTGGCTGTAATATTTTGGAATTGCTCTTGACCCTGTATCATTATAAGGACCGATATATTGATAAGACGAAACATTTGTGCTGCCAGCCTGTGCATTTCCGCCTAGCGTTTTTATTTGTATTGTTAAATCATTATTTGTCTTCCCTAAATAAACATTTAAATCGCCCACATTATCCGCGGTTGGAGAAGATCTAAATATACATTTTTCCTCACCGTAGTTACTAGCCCAGTCGTTAACATAAAACCATATGGAGTAAGTGCATTGTTCTGTTGTGCCAGTATCTCCATTGTAAATATTCATAATTTGTTCATCGGTCGCATTCTTTTGATATATTTGTTTGGTTGTCAATAATTTTATAAATACAGCAATAATTATAATAATGCATAATATCATTCCAATCTTATTGATATCCATAATTATATAAAATATTTAAAAAGTTAAACATCATCTTTATAAAATCCAATTTTTATACTGTAGTCACTCAATGACGAATAATATCCAAACCCGGATTTGTAACTATTCCAAATTTGTTGCGGCGTCAATGTTTTGTCTGAATTTTCAAATTTTGAATTAAACCCATTAAACCCTTTCCCATCCAGAGAAAGAATAGCGTTACCCACATGTTTTTGATTTGTATTTATAATTGTTTGAACCATTTTTCCATTAATATACACTTCCGTGTAGTGAGCATCCATATTGACACTAATAAAAACCCATTCTTGTATCGGAATAAAAGATTTTATTACATAATCGCTAGTTTTATTTTTTAATTCAGAATAAACATTACTTGAAGTATTGATCAAGTCATTTGGCGTGGTTGCGCTATTTATTAATATGCATCCCTTTTCACTAAAGCCCGCTTGTCCACTTTTATTTATTGTTGTTGCACCTTGAACACTGCCTGGTTTATCGTAATAATTAAATCCGTAACATTCAGTATTAGTTGTACACAATAGTTCGCAACTATCATTTGTCGCGTAATTATATGTAGCACTAGCTGAGACAGGGGAATAATAATATGGATATTTTTTGTATGTCGCGGTAACGATATTTGGTACAGTTACAATCAAATAATTTGTTGTACCGTCTAATCCAATAGATACACCCGATCGTGAAAATATGTTTTTGATATATTTCGTCACTGACCATTCTGTTACATATATCCATATGGAATAAGATGCTGCAGAACTAGTATTGTTCTGCAACGTCACTGTTTGTGCCGCGTTTGCCGCAGCAATTGATCCTGTATAACTGTTGCCTCGTAAAATACTGTAAATAATATAAAGTAAAAGGATAATCGCTGAAATTGAAATTATTAGTGTTACTGAACTCATAATTTAATACTATACTTTTTTATTTTTTCATGATTCAAACATTCGGTAAAATATTTAAAAAAGGTGTAGCCGTTAAAACCGAAATCGGTCGGCGTTACCGTTACTGTTCCCGCTGAAATCGTCGTTTCTAATAAAAATGTGTTTATTAATTTGTCGTCAATATATACCATCATATTATTACTAGTTAACGTTATTGCTAATTTTACCACTCTTTGCAGAGGTATAGGGGTTTTTATTTCTATTAATTTTAATTCTGAAATCAAACAATTACTAGATTCAAAAATATCATCTGTATTGTTAGAAATATAACACGCAGGAGTTGGGTCGGATGCAAATGTAAACCCCACACACGCCGTGCTACCCGTGCATTTTTCTTTACAACTTGCAGAAGTCACATCTGTCTGTTTTTCCCCAAAAACATTTTTAGAGTCTGACAAACAATTATTATATGAAATCATGTAGGGAGTGTCTGGATAACCATTTTTTATATTTCCAGTTGAATAAATATATATTATGTTTCTTAATTCACCTATAAAAACAATAAATTCGTCCTTATCACTTGATTTTTTAAACAATATTTTTTTATTATCGTGCCAAGTTTTTATATTAAACCAGATAATATAAGAACATTCGGCTGAAGAATTCACGTCTATTTTATATTCTTCGTATGATTCGTGTGTAATTATTGTGGATTTTCTATAAATTACTATGCATAAAACAATTATAAATACGATTATCATTATCACGATTATTTTATTCATATATTATGAGTATTTATTCCGCATAATTTTTTAAATTGATGCGTAAAATGCTATCAACGCCTATATCTTTATCGTAAAAATCCAAGTTATTTATTTTTATATGTGTGTCTTCAACGTTGTCAAACCCAAATGTTATTGAATTTGAATAATTTTCAGAGTTAATTTTATTAATATTACTTGAATTTGCTAATTTCCCATTAAAAAATATGTCAATGACACCATTATTATAATTGATGAATAAATTCATCCATGTTTGTAATTTAACGTCTGTTGTGGAATAAACAATATATTTATCGTCAACCACTGATCCAATATGTGTATTTAATATGGTGTATGAATCAATAATATCAGACTTTTCTAAATTCATTTTTTTGCTAGTAGTTGCGTAACCTTTTGGAATAGTAACAATTAAATTATTCGCACTGGGTTTATACATTATGCAAGGATTATCGTTGTAAGATAAAATGGGTATGAAATAATTTAACACGCCTGGTTCTTCTATGAACAACGAAAATGATATCCCAAAAGTATATGGTTGTTCCTTTGGTATTTCTTCATATTTTTCTTGTCTGGCTGGAAATATATATGCTGGAGATTTAATTAATGTAAACCGATTTACCTTTTCATCTAAAAGAGACGAGGCGATGTAATTGTATATTGGATTACCTGCCATATACGATGCAACAATAGCAATCTCAATAAAAACCACAAAGATTACACTCTTTAAAAAGTTTCTTTCAACAAAGTTTCCAATATCCGAATAGTACTTGTTTAACTTTATTGGAATTATTATGAATAATGAAAAAAATTTATAAAATAAAAGTAAAAATAGCGACAATGTTTTTAGAAACGAATTCTTAATCGTTTCCCACGGGGAATCTCCAACATTTGGCATTTCCAATATTTCCTTAAAGGATTCTTTTGCATAATTATTGATAATATTTTTAATGGTGGAAGAATTAATGGTGTCTTGTGCATAATCAGAAATTGTCTTGTTTAAAGATACCGTAATGATCAATGATAACCCGCTCATAAATATGATGAACGTTGCAATTGAAATTAAAAAATCAGACCATCTATTTACAACATTTGACATTAAATATTCTTTGTTGAAAACTACATTGAATATTTTAACCAAGTTGTTAAATCCTTCCCCTGTTATTACTACATAACTCGCAAATAAAAAAAATAAAACGCCGGTGATAAAAATTTTATACAAATCATTCACTGGATTTTCTATTTTTTGGGTAAAAAAATTCATCGCAATAAATAAAAAAATGATGATAGAAATATAAACAAGTGTTTTTATACTTTCTGTATTCGTTAATGGAGGAGAAGTTTTAAATTCAGCACAATAACTCTTTTCTTCATTAAGATCCTTTTTAGCAGCAATTATTTCGCCTATGTAGTACCCTAGCCCACCCATTAAAAAGGCGATACCAATATAAATTGGATTGTTTTTTGTACTCAACCCGAACGCGAGCATTAATGAAAAAAAGAATGCAAAAAATCCAGTTGCAATCCCAGCTGTCTGAATGCTAGCGCTACAATTTTTTTGACTGGCATGATCCCATAATTCTGTGAATAAATTATCTTGAATTTTAGTGTATATAAATATTACACTTAGTAAAATGAATATAATAATAAACGATGTGTTTATTTTTCCGTATTTAGACAAAGAAAATAGTAGGACTGCAATGATTAAAACAATAGAAATGTTTTTCAAGTAAATACTGTAATCTGTTGGAGGGGTTGAAATGTTTGAGAATTTAAATAAATTGTAGTAGGTAACAGTTAAAAATCCAATTGTGAGAAGAATAATCATAAACACAGAAAAATTTTGCGTGAAGGTGTGATTTATAGTGGTGACATCAACACCTGATATCGCAATCAATATAAAATAAACAAAAATAAACGATATCCATAACCACCATGATTTTAAACTTTCAGAAAATGCATTTGAAATCGTACTTGCTTTATTACTCGCAAATAATAAATACACAAGAAATCCGAATACAAATGTAAAAAGAATGGCCTGAAATATTATATTTTTTTCGCCTGTATCGGGAATTTGAGGAATGTTAATCCATTTATTTAGAAATGAAGAAATAATGGAAAAAACGGAATAAAACAATTTACCGCCTACAATAATAAAGAGAAGACCAAAAATAAGTAGAAAAAATACGGGAAGTATTATGACCGTTTGCAACCACGATTCTGATATGTTAAAAAAAATGGGAAGAATGTTTAAAACGATGAAAAAAATCGCAATATATATTGCAATTTGTGATACTCTATTTTCCGAATAATTCAATAAAATTTGCGTGAAAACTATTAATCCTATAATGGAAATAAATTTTAACATATTTTGCAAAATAGACTCAGGTGTTATTGCCTGCTCGCCTTTGTGTAAAACGCCTTTTGTAATAGATCCATTGTTGAGTAAAATCACAAAGACAGAAAAAATCAGAATAAGGTACAATGTCCCCTGTTTCCCTGCGAGAATTTTATCGTACCAATTGTATGAAAAAAAAATAGACAACAGAATAATTAAACCCAGGACAATTGCCCATATCCACCAATAAACAAATATATTTATATTACAATCTGCACTGTAACACTTCCAAAATAAATAAATAAAATTTCCAATAAATCCAAGAACAACACAAAAATTTATTACTGTCCACAACATTTGCAAACTAGATAAATTAGAAACACCATAATAAACCCCAAATAATAATAATCCAACAACGATAATTGCGTCTAGAGTTACTATTAAAGGGTAAAAATATGCATTTGAATCAAGCGTTGATGTTAATTTACTAGAAATATAAATAAAACTCAATAATAATATTACTGTAATACCAGTTAAAATATATCCATATGTTTTTAAAGTAGCATCTATAGTGTTAAAATTTGTGAATGGATAAAGTGCGAAAACGAGGATAATATATATTGTTAAAAAATACAAAACAACGAGGATATTATTTTCATCAATGGATTCACCAAACATTTTTTTTAAGTTTTCCCATATATTCAAATCAGCCCATTGCATATACTATTAAAACATATAAATTACATATTTTCCATCGCAGTTTTTCTTCCATGACATTCTCTGCATAATGCAACAAGATTATCTGTGCCATTGCCTCCTCCATATTCTAATCGAATGACATGATCAACCTCATACCAGGCATTTAATTGCTCCTTACACTCATTGCATTTCCATCCTTGTTGTGACGCCACAAATTTCTTCTTCGTTTCGCTGACGCATCGCTTTGTTGTTTTTGCACCCATTTCAACTGGTACTGGTATTACTGGTATATTTACCTTTTCCATGTAACTTTTTCCTTTGGTAAAATCAATTACAGGAGAAAGTAAATGCATTGTTGACTTGTCAATTGGCATACTTTTAATAATGTTATTTGCATAATATAACATATTTTGACCATTTGCGGGTGCTTTTTTAATGTAAATGTACAAACTAAAAAGAGTGAATATCCAAAAAAGTGTCTTGAAATGTTTTTTATAAGATAAAATCATAGTTGTATATTTTTGTTTATGATAAGCATCGTAAAGAAAAAATCCTATCAGTCCAAAAATAAATATCTCCAGTTTCATTATTATTTAGTATTATTATTTTTTATAGTAATAAATAATTATGCATATTAGAATTGTGATAATAACATAAGAAGTTTTTTTCTTTTTCTGGCGAACATTATATTTTTCGTGATATCTTTTGTAATATGTTTCTATTGTGATTGTCGGCTTTTCAAGCTTTTTATTTATTTGATTATGTATAAAATGAGTCCATTGAATTAATGATTTTTTACTGTCCAAATAAGGTTTTATGGGGTATAAATTTAATAGTTCTTGAAAATCTTTGGATATTTCATAATGTGGAATAAAAACAGGCATGTTTTGAATCAAATCATAATATTTTTTTTTAATTACATCGTTAGGATAAGTTGGATAATGAAAAGCAATAATGTCTAAAAAAGACCATATCGTCGGTCCCCAAATAACAGGGTCATACATTTGCATAAAATAATATAAAAAAATGGAGGATTTAATTCAAATGAATATTCAGTGTGTTAATTGTGGTATGTTTGGCCATTCTTTGCAAAAATGTAAATATCCAGTCGTTAGTTATGGTATTATTTTATATGATATGCTACAAAAACAATATTTGATGATTTGTAGGAGCAAAAGTTTCGGGTATATTGAATTTTTATCTGGAAATTACTCTATTATTAATTTTATTCAAATACAATATTTAATTGATGAAATGTCGATGGAGGAAAAAACGAAATTACTTACGTGGAATTTTTCGGATTTATGGATGGATATGTGGAAAAAACCAATTGATGAAAAAAGTATGAAAAAATTTAATTACTTGAAATCTGGACCACTGCAAAAGTTGATAGAAGAATCAACGACACGTTGGGAAACGCCTGAATGGGAGTTTCCGAAGGGACGAAAAAGAATGTCTGAAAAAATGATTGATTGTGCTATTCGCGAGTTTGTGGAGGAAACCGGATTTTCTGAATCTGATATTAAAATAATTGATAACGTTATACCTTATGAAGAAGTTTTTGTGGGATCTAATATTAAAAGCTACAAACACAAATATTATTTGGCTGTTCTCATCGGAAATAAAATACCTTTAAATGCAATCCAATATTCTGAAATATCAAAAATAAGTTGGTTGTCGTATGAAGAATCTCTTGATACAATACGAGATTATAGTATTGAGAAGAAAAAAATACTTTGTGATGTGAATAAATTACTTTGTAATTGCAAACTTATTATTTAATTTTTTTACTTGTTATAATTAATGGCAAGAAGAATAATTGCTGATTCATATTCTCCTCCTCTTGTTCCACCTCTTCCACTAAGACGTCAAATAATAATTGACGATTCTGATGGTCCAGCTGAAATCCAGGCAAGTCCTGTGCAAAGACGCCAAATAATTGATTCCGATGATAACCCCACACAAGTGGCACGCCGAATAATTGATTCAAGTTCCGATTCCGATTCAGGTTCCGAATCCGATTCAAGTTCCGATTCCGAATCCGATTCAAGCTCTGATTCCGAATCCGATTCAAGCTTTGGTTCAGATTCAAGCTCTGATTCAGATTCTTTAGATGTCGTTGATAAAAAACAAGAGGATCTTATTTTAAAATATTCCAATTGCAAAGATTTTTCCGAGTGTAATAAAGTAATAAATGACAAGGAAATACTTGAACAGTCTATTTTGTCAAAGAGCGATAAAATTGCAGAATATCCTAATTTAAATGATCCTAATTTTAACACAAAAATTGCATCCAAACTTGAATTCGGGCTATTTAAATACAATGGGAATATTGAAGACTTGGAACAATATTCTGACGCTCTCAGTAAGCTTCCGTTTGAACTATCCCCTCATCAATATTTTATCAAAAACTTTTTGTCTCCATCAACACCTTATAATAGTATTTTGTTGTTTCATGGTCTGGGGACAGGCAAAACCTGCTCTGCGATTGGAATTGCAGAAGAGGAACGTAATTTTATAAAAAATATGAATTCATTTAAACAAATTATCGTGGTGGCCACTCCAAATGTGCAGGAAAATTTTATGTTACAATTGTTTAATCCGAATGATCTGAAACTGGAAGGCGGATTTTGGACTTCTTCGTCATGCGTTGGCAATAAATTTATAGAAGAAGTTAACCCCACAAATATTAAAGACATACCTGCTGATGTTATTAAAAAGCAAATCAAAAGTATTATTACCAAATATTACAAGTTTATGGGATACGAGCAATTTTCGTCAAAAATTAAAGACTTTCTTGATGACGATGAATTAAAAAAAACGAGAAATATCCAGCGTTATTTTGACGGAAGACTCGTTATTTTTGATGAAATACATCACGCTAACGAAGTTAGCGACGACATTAAAAAAAAGAATATATCAAAACATTTAATGTTACTGGTTTCAATAGCAACTATTAAAATGGTGCTACTTACCGCAACCCCTATGTTTAATAGTTGCAAGGAAATAATATGGTTAATCAATTTCATGAATTTAAATGACAAACGAAGTAAAATTTCAACAAAAGATGTTTTTTCAAAGGATAATGAGTTTCTCGTAAAACAGGGGGATTATGGAGAAAAATTACTCATCCGAAAATCAAGAGGTTATGTTTCTTATGTGCGAAGTGATAATCCATACATTTTTCCATTTCGTATATACCCGTATGTTTTTGCACCAGAACATACATTTGTCTCAAAAATGGAAATTATGGCAAGAGAACGCGTTAGAGATTACCCGACGAGACAGTTGAATGGGATACTAATAGAGGAAAAACTGGATACGTTGGGGGTGTATTTGAATAAAATAGGATCTTATCAAAAAATTGGATATGAATACATTATTGATAAAATGAAAAATGCTGTTTTGCAAATGAACAATTTTAATTACACTGTTTTGCAGACCCCTCTTCAATCATTAAATATTATCTACCCGTCATCCGAGTTGCCGGACTTGATAGAGGTAAGCGAAATTACATATGGAGGTGGAATAGATTTACATAAAATAATAAGGGATGCGAATTTACCTTCCAAAAAAATGACCAGCAACAAGGTTTTTTCTTCAATGAATGAAGTTATAAATGTCAGATTTTCGGATAAATCTGTTGTTTTAACGCAAAAAGGTGGGGCTGATTTTTCACGTTCATTAGTGGGTACGACCGGGTTGAAACGAGTAATGGAATACGAGGACACTGACATGTTTAAAGGTAATTTTAAATATAAAAAGGATACTTTGACTAAATATGGTCGCATTTTCAGTCCTGAAAATATAGGTAAATACAGTTGTAAAATT
>Ga0209443_1001236_pt1 | contig 16374 bp, 14 predicted proteins | sample LauGreBMM110DCMD_2_FD_187571 | JGI IMG/M metagenome (GOLD analysis project Ga0209443, IMG submission 187571) | Freshwater lake microbial communities from Lake Michigan, USA - Su13.BD.MM110.DCMD (SPAdes) (version 2) | ecosystem: Environmental > Aquatic > Freshwater > Lake | place: Lake Michigan... | reverse complement strand
AAGGGTCGGAGGCGACGCCAGCCTGGACGGGTTCGTCCACCCAGACGCTACCGCGGCCGATGGCCGGGCCGAGCTTGTCCGGCACGTCGAGCGCGGTGAACCAGAGGTTAGACTGAGACTGGCCGGGGCCGGCGAGCGCGCCCTTGGCGGGGCGCTTGTTGAGGAACTCGGACTTCGCGGTGTCGTCGCAGCCGAAGACCAGGCGATCCTGCCAGCGCGTGAAGTCGCCGATGACCTTGAGGTAGGATGAGCGCGGCGCGAGACCGGCGGAATGCTTCGACGAGAAGTTCGCGGGGAATTTCCAGAAGAGGCCGTGCATGGTCATCAGGCGCGAGCCTTCTTCGCCGATATCGCGGATACGCGGCCACTCGGTGTTCCAACCGTGGGCGCCGTCATAAGAGTGGCTGCCCTTGGGGAGGCGGTAGCTCGTCCACTTGCCGTCCTCCATGACCATGAGGATGACCGAGCGGAAATCCCAGCCGACGGTCCAAATTGGGTCCTTCGCCGGATCAGCGTTGCCGGTCAGGCCGCCGGGGCCGGTGACTTCGGTGAACTGGTTGCGACGGATGAGTGACCAATTGCCTTCGCCGTTGAAGGAGCCGAGGCCACCGCTGACGATTGTCGGGTCGAGCAGCGCCTTGGGGCTGCGTTCACCGTTATTAGCGAGGATAACGAGGCCTTGGCCGGAATAGAGTCCCTTGCCGTGATAGCCGGACAACGTGGAGGTAATGGTCGCCGGGCTGACCTCCGCTGTCTGGCCGGGCTTCGGCTTATTCATGATCTCCTTGATCAGGCCTTTCACCGCGAGCGTGCGGACGTCGACCTCATAGAGGCCGTCTTCCATCGTGGCGTAATAAATCTTATTCGCCGGGTCGGTCAGGTGGCGAGCGTTGCCGGTCAGGCGACCTGGCATGAGTTTCGGCGGAATCACGCGTACGTCTCGTTCGGCACCGATGAGGTAGGGTCCAATGATCAGCTGATTGGACTCCTTATGGATCATACGGTTGGCGGGCGTGCCGCCGACACTTTCCGGGCGCACAATCTGCTTCAGGTCGGGCGTGATTTCGTAGAGTTTGTCGCTCGAGCCGTAGGGCAGGTGCGGGCCGTAGGTGATAACCCAGAGACGGTCGGCCCAAGGGACCACGGCGCCAGTACCGCATTCGCCCTCGTTATTAAAATAGGCGAGCTCCGGATAGATGCCCGACCATTCCTGCGGTGCGGCGGGCGATGGGATAGCCAGCGCGGTGAGGGCGAACGCGACGAGCGAGCGGAGCGAAGACGGGGACATGTCTGAACCTTTCCTGCTGGCCGGAGGCTGGCAAGGTCAGGATAAGGCGTGAAGAAAAAACACCAGCAGCAACCAGCCCGCCAAAGCCACGGCGGGAACTCCGAGCAAGCGGGCCAGGCTTTTGGATTGGGCCTGGGAGAGGAAGGCCAACGCGAGGAGCACGCCGCCGAGCGCGCCGAGCCAGCGATGAGGGAGGGCCAGCTCCAGATTTATCGACGGCACGAGCGCACACCCCTGCGCGATCCAGGTCATGAGGTGGAGCAGCGCGGCGGCGAGGCCGTTGAGCCACGTCGCCGGCCACGCCAGCCAATCGCTCACAGAGCACGCGACCGAGGCCATCCCGAGCATCAGCGGAATCTCCGAGAGCGGCACGAGCACAAGGTTCACGAAGACGCCACCCCAGCTGGCCGAACCGAATAACCCGAGCGTGAGCGGCACCCCCGCGATCGTGGCCGCGAGTGAGACGCAGAGGCCTCCGAGCAGGAGCTTGCGTGCGCGCCAGCGTAGCTTCTGCACCGGGGTCTGCGCTGCAACCGGCGTCAGGCGTTCTTCTTCCGTCGGCCGCGCGCAGAGATTCGCCGCTGGCCCGCCGGCGGCGATGATCCCGAGCACGGCCGCGTAGCTCAATTGGAAGCCGGCATCGGTGCAGGCCTCGGGCGAGAGGATGAGCGTGGCCGCGCAAGCGAGCGCCAGCGATTGCAAGGGTGGCGTATCGCGATCGCTCGCGCGTCCGCCCCAGAGAAAGGCTGCCATAATCCAAGCGCGGACCGAGGATGGTGATGCGCCGGTCACCTGGACGTACAGCCAGAGCAGCGCGAGGATGACTAGACCCGAAGGGAGTTCCGGCAGGCGCGCCCGCTTGGCGAGCCAGAGTAAGGCCGCGGCCATGCCGGCAATGTGCAGGCCGCTGATAGCGAAGAGATGCAATGTTCCCGTCGCCGCAAACGCCTCCTTTGCGTCCGCCGGTAGCAAGGCAGTCCGGCCCAGCATTGTGGCGGCGAGCAACGCACCCCCGTCGGGGTCATCCCAAGGCAGCGTCCGTAGCCAGGCGTCTAGCCGGCGTTGCTGGGCTTGCCGCCAGACCGCAAAGCGCGACGGCGGCGCGAGTTCACCGAGCACGCGTCCGCCACGCAGTTTGAGCGTGGCGCCTTGCGAACGCAGCCAGGCATCGTAGCCGTCGGCGTCGCCGGAAATTGGCGTCAGTCCTCCGGAGAGCATCAGCTCGACACCTTCGGCCGGACAGACTCCGCTGACCGATAGCGCGACGCGTCGGCGGAATAAGCCGCCGTCGCGATCGGTGATCCAGCCGAGTCCGGTCCAGCCGTCGCCGTCTTTGCGCGGTGTCGCGCGTTCGACGAGGATCGGCATTTCGACGAACGGTCGCCGGACGATGGCTGGCGTCTGCGGTGGCATTCGTAGTTGATGCCACGCCGCGCCGATGGCCGTACCGGCGATCACGATTGCGACTCCAGCGATGATTGCCTGGCGTCGACTGAACCAACCGAGCACGGCCGCGAGTCCGCCCACGAGTAGCCAGGGGCCGGGCGAGATTCCCGTGGCGGCATCAATCGAGCAGCCGAGTAGGAGGGGGAGGGCGAGCCACAGCGCCGGGCAGTGTCCGAAACGGTCGGTGGTCAGGGAGTCTTGCTCCAGGGGGTCGGGCCTTGCCATACGCGGAGGCCTTGGTCTCCGAGGGACAGGGACCGGACCTCCGCGGCGAGCGAAGTCCAGACGGGGTGCTTGGCGAGGACAGGGTCCTGAAGGAGATTACTTAGGGGGATCACGACAAACCCTCGGGAAGACCACCTAGGGTGGGGGAGGGTGACGGTCGGGCTGTCCCAGGCTCCCCCTTCATAGAAGAGCAGATCGATATCCAAGGTCCGGGGGCCGTTGCGGTTGGCGGACCGTTCTCGGCCGAGTTGGCGCTCGATTTCGAGGGTTCGGACCAGCAGCTCGTCGGGATTAAATTTACAACTAATTAATAAACAAAGGTTTAGGAAGTTTGGCTGGTCGGCATACCCCACGGGATTCGAGTCGACGGCCTCCGAAATAGCCAAAACCCGGGTTTCCGGCAGGTTGCGGAGACACCCGATGGCTTGACCGATAATATTAGCCCGGTCGCCGAGGTTGCTGCCTAGGCCGAGAATAATGTGCTGGGTGCTACCCTTCACACCCGCTCACGGCGAATCTTCACCGAAATGGCGTCGAACTCGGCGGCCACCGGGGCGAAGGGTTTGTTGACCTCGACCGTGACGGCCTTGACCACCATGAAAGTGCCCAGAATGCGCGCGGCGATCTGCTGGGCGAGGGTCTCAATCAGGTAGACCGGCTTGCCAGTCAGCTGAGCTTCAACCGTCCTGATGACATCGGCGTAATTGACGGTCAGTTTTAAGTCGTCGGCGGCGGCCGCCGGGCGGGTGTCAATCTCGAGGTCGACCGAGACGGTGAACCGCTGTCCGAGGCGTTTCTCCTCGGGCAGGGCGCCGTGATGTCCGAAGGACTTGATACCCGCTATCCTGATGATGTCCACGCCCCGATGAATGCCCGCCCGGGACAACCCTGCAAGCGCCTTCCCGCGGTGCGCCCGCAATTGTTAGAAGTCCCCACTTGACCCCCCTTCCAGCGGTCGCTGACAGTCCGCGGAACACTATGCCTAAGAGGACCGATATCCGCTCAATCCTCATCATCGGCTCGGGACCGATCATCATCGGCCAAGCCTGCGAGTTCGATTATTCCGGCACCCAAGCCTGTAAGGCTCTGCGCGAAGAAGGTTACCGCGTCATCCTGGTGAACTCCAACCCGGCTACAATTATGACGGATCCGGAGACGGCGGACGTCACCTACGTGGAACCTCTCACGGTTGAATCCGTGGAACGCATCATCGCCAAGGAGAAGCCCGACGCGCTGCTCCCGACGCTCGGCGGCCAGACGGCGCTCAACCTTTCGCTCAAGCTCGCGCGCACGGGCGTGCTCAAGAAATACGGCGTCGAGCTCATCGGCGCAAAGGAAGACGCAATCGAGCGCGGCGAAGACCGCGAAATTTTCAAGAAGCTGATGCTCGAAATCGGCCTCGACGTCCCGCGCTCCCGCGTCGTGAAGACCCTCGAGGCCGCGCGCGACACGATCGCCCTCATCGGCGGCGAGTTCCCGGTCATCATCCGTCCGTCCTACACGCTCGGCGGCACTGGTGGCGGCATCGCTTATAACAAGGAAGAATTCGAGCGCATGGCCCAGGCTGGCCTCGATGCCTCTCCCGTCCATGAGGTCCTCGTCGAGGAATGCCTCCTAGGCTGGAAGGAATACGAGATGGAAGTGATGCGCGACCACAAGGACCAGTGCGTCATCATCTGCTCGATCGAGAACTTCGACCCGATGGGCGTCCACACGGGCGACTCGATCACCGTCGCCCCCGCGCTCACGCTGACGGACAAGGAATACCAGCTCATGCGCGACGCCTCGTTCGCCGTCATCCGCGCCGTTGGCGTTGAGACTGGTGGTTCGAATATCCAGTTCTCCGTCAACCCGGTCAACGGCCGGATGATCGTCATCGAGATGAACCCGCGCGTGTCGCGTTCGTCTGCCCTCGCCTCCAAGGCCACCGGCTTCCCCATCGCGAAGATTGCCGCCAAGCTCGCCGTGGGCTACTCGCTCGACGAGCTGCAGAACGACATCACGAAGTCCACGACGGCCTGCTTCGAGCCGACCATCGACTATGTCGTGACGAAGATCCCGCGCTTCACGTTCGAGAAGTTCGTCGGCGCCGACACGACCCTTACCTCCGCGATGAAGTCCGTTGGCGAAGCGATGGCCATCGGCCGCACGTTCAAGGAATCCTTCCAGAAGGCGCTCCGCTCCCTCGAGATCGGCGCCTGGGGCTTCGGCTGCGGTGGCAAGTTCGGCGATGCGGCCTTCACCGACCTCACCGAAATCCGCGCGCGCCTCGCCCGCCCGAATCCGGAACGTCCGTTCTTCGTCCGCTATGCGATGCTCGCCGGCTTGACCGAGAAGGAAATTTTCGACCTCTCCAAAATCGACCCATGGTTCCTGCGCCAGCTGCGCGGCATCGTCGACCTCGAGCTCGCCCTCAAGGCCGCCGGCAAGTCCGTCGGCACCGACCTGCTCCGCCAGGCCAAGGAAGCCGGCTTCGCTGATCGCCAGATTGCCCACGCGACCGGCCTCGCCCCTTCCTCGGTGTATTCTCAGCGCAACGCCGCCGGTATTAAGACGGTCTTCCGCCTCGTCGACACGTGCGCCGCGGAGTTCGAATCCTTCACGCCTTACTTCTATTCGTCTTACGGCGACGAGTCCGAGGTCCGTCCCTCTGCTAAGAAGAAGGTGATGATCCTCGGCGGCGGCCCGAACCGTATCGGCCAGGGCATCGAGTTCGACTACTGCTGCGTCCATGCTTCCTACGCGCTCCGCGCCGCGGGTTATGAGACGGTGATGGTGAACTCCAATCCCGAGACGGTCTCGACTGACTACGATACCTCCGACCGCCTCTACTTTGAGCCACTCACCCTTGAGGACATCCTGGAGATCTACCGCACCGAGCAGTGCGTCGGCGCAATCGTCCAGTTCGGCGGCCAGACCCCGCTCAACCTCGCCGCGGACCTAGAAGCCGCTGGCGTCACGGTCGTCGGCACCTCGCCCGCGAGCATCGCGCTCGCCGAGGACCGCCAGCAGTTTAAGGACATCCTCATCGAGCTCGGCATCCGCCAGCCGGTTAATAAAACCGCCCTCTCGGCCGAAGAAGCCTACTTGGCCGCCGAAGAGATTGGTTTCCCCGTCCTCCTCCGTCCGTCCTTCGTCCTCGGTGGCCGCGGTATGTTCATCGTCTACGGTATGGACGAGCTGAAGTCCGTCGTGCGCGAGGCCTTCGACGTCGCTCCCGGCAAGCCGGTGCTGCTCGACAAGTTCCTCGAAGACGCGATCGAACTCGACGTCGATGCGATTTGCGATGGCGAGACCACCGTCATTGGCGGCATGCTCGAGCATATCGAGCACGCGGGCGTGCACTCCGGCGACGCCGGCATGGTGCTACCTCCGCACTCCCTCTCGCCGGCTCTGGTCGACGAAGTTCGCCGCATCACCCATTCCCTCGCCAAGCGCCTCCAGGTGATTGGCCTGATGAACATCCAGTTCGCGATCAAGGACGGCATCGTGTTCATGCTCGAGGTCAACCCGCGCGCCTCGCGCACGATCCCTTTTGTGTCCAAGGCCATCGGCGTACCGCTCGCGAAGCTCGCCTCGCTCTGTATGCTCGGCGCCAAGCTCAAGGACCTCGGCTTCACCCGCGAGATCCGTCCGCCTTATTGGTCCGTCAAGGAATCCGTCTTCCCGTTCAGCCGCTTCCCCGGCGCCCCCGTCACACTCTCGCCCGAGATGCGTTCGACCGGCGAGGTCATGGGTTGCGATGACGACCTCGGCATGGCTTACGCCAAGGCGCAGATGGCTGCGCAGCCCGCGTTGCCGGTCGCTGGGAGTGTCTTCCTCTCGGTCAAGGATCGCGATAAGGACGGCGCTGTCGCCGTCGCCCGCGACCTGGCGTCACTTGGTTTCAACATCTTTTCCACCAGCGGTACCGCCGTGGCCATCGAAGCCGCTGGCGTCAAGGTCACCCAGCTCGGTAAGATCTCCGAAGGCGCCCGCCCCAACGCGCTCGACCTCCTGAAGAACGGCCAGCTGCAGATGATCGTGAATACCGCCGCCGGTATGCTCCCCCGCAAGGACGAGAACGCCATGCGTTCCGAAGCCGTGCTGCGTGGCGTGTTCATGGCCTCCACGATGAACGCGGCCCGCGCGGCGGTCCTAGGCATTCGCTCCCTGCGCGAACACCCCCTCACGGTCAGTTCTTTGCAGGAGCACGCAAAGGTGCTTCCCCCAAAGGCCTGAATCGGCTACGAACCTTCCTTTTCCCATGAAATACCCGATCCTCGCTGCGCTGGCCGTCGCCGTCGCATCTCTCCATGCCGCCGATGAGGCGAAGCCCGCCGCCGCCGCGGCGATCCCCACTCCTCCCCCCGCAAAAATCGTGAAACCGCTCACCCCCGATCAGGTCAAACAGGCCTGGACCATGCTTGGCTTCTCCATCGCCAGCCAATCCCCCATGCCCCAAGTGAACTCGCAGCTCGATCTCACCGATGAGGAGGTCGAACTCTTCCTCGCCGGCGTGCGCCAGGCGCTGCGCGGCGAAAAGCCGAAGTTCAACCCCGCCGAACTCGGCGAAGGCGCCGACGCCATGTTCCAGGAGCGCGTCAACGCCAAGGCCGGTAAGTGGGGCAAGCAGAACGATGAGTTCCTCGCCAAGATCGACGCCGACAAGACGGTGACGAAGACCGCCTCCGGCCTCCGTTACAAGATTCTCGCTCCGGGCTCCGACGTGAAGCCAACCGCCGCTTCGACCGTGAAGTGCCGCTACGAAGGCAAACTCGTCGATGGCAATGTCTTCGATTCGACCAAGACCCGCAACAACGAGCCGACCGAGTTCCCGCTCAGCGGCGTCATCCCGGCTTGGACCGAAGGCGTCCAGCTCATCGGCGTCGGTGGCAAGATTATCCTCTATTGCCCGTCCGCTATCGCTTACGGAGAGCAGGGCCAGGGCCCGATTCCTGCCAAGTCCGTCCTCGAGTTCGAGATCGAGCTGGTCGAGATCTCCAAGGCTAAGTAAGGACGGTTTCCAGTCCTTTTCTCGCGGCGCACCGAAAGGTGCGCCGCTTTGCTTTGCAGAGGGAACAATCTATCGTTTATGAGGTACTTATCCTATCTCATGCGTCTTGCCTTGACCCTAGCATTTCTGGCCGCGGCGTCCCTTAGTGGCGCCGAGCTGGACGTGCCTGTGTCAAAGGCTGTGGCCCCCACCGGTCCGCTTTCCCTGGAAAAGGCTATCGACCGGACTCTGCTCTTTAATCTCGGCCTGACGGTGACCCGCCTCGACGCCCTGCGCTCCTTGGATGCGGTCGAGGTCTCGGAGTCGGTCTTCGATCCGACCTTCGCCTGGACTAACCGCATCAATGGAAGCCGCTCCGTGGCTGACCTCACGGGTGGACTCGCTGCCACGCGCTTGCAAGACTCCGATGTAGCGCTGAGCCAGAAGTTCACTTGGGGCGGCACGCTCTCCGTCGGTACCGGCCTGACGCGCGCCTGGACGGAATCGGGCAGCCTCGCGACGGCTTCAGCTTACGAGCTCGGCACCAACGTCGCCTACACCCAGCCGCTCCTCGCCGGCGGCTGGCGCGCGGTGAACCTCAGCGCGCTCATCTCGTCGCGTCAGGCGGCCTATCGTAATCGCCTCACTCTGCGCGCAGCCTCCCTCGACCTCATCCGCGATACCGAAGTCGCCTATTGGTCCCTCGCCGGCGCCCGTACCCTGGTCTCCTTGCGCGAGACGAGCCAGCGCTCGGCGGAATCCTTGCTCGCCCAGATCCGCGCCAAGCGCTCGCTCGGCGACGCGACGGTGCTCGAGGAGCTGCAGGCTGAAGCCGATGTCTCGAGCCAGCGCGTCTCCGTGCTCAACGCCCGTCAATCCCTCGATAGCGCAGAGATGAACCTGCGCCGGCTACTTGGCCAAGGCGACGCCGCCGCGGTCGAGCAGGCCTTGCTCGTCGATGAGATGCCGACGGCCACCGTGCCAGCTCCGCAGGCTTTCGCTCCTTGGATTCGCACGGTCGCCGACTTCGACTTCGGCACGGCCATCCAGCTTTCCAATATCGTTCAGGCTGAAGCCGGCGTCGCTCAGGCCGAGCAGAACGATCATCCGAGCCTCAACTTGTCCGTGGGGAGCTCGCGCTACGGCAGCCCTGGAGCCAGCGTCTCGGGCGGCTACGACGCCTATCGCCAGCAGTCCGGCTGGAATAACTACGCGGAACTTCGCCTGAGTTTCCCGCTAGGCTTTCGTGAGTCCGAGGCCAACCTGCGTTCCGCCACGCGTGCCCGCCGGCAGGCCGAACTCCGCCTGGCGGATGCTCGCCAGAATATTGTTTTCAGCGCCCGTGCTTCTTGGCGTGAACTCGAAGCCGCCCGCGCCCGCGTTGACGCATCCACGTCCTCCCTCGAGCTTCAGCGCAAGTCCTACGAGGGCGAGCGCGCGCGCTATGATGCCGGTCAGTCCGATGTCCTTCGCGTGCTCCAAGCTCAGGCCGCCCTTGATTCCGCCCAGCTCAACTGGGTGCAGTCCCACCTCGATGCGCGTGCGGCCTCCGCGAAGGTCGCTCGCCTCGACGGATCTATCCTTCCTCGTCACGGCTTCACGATGGACGTCGTCGAACAGAAGATCGGCGCCGGCCTCGGCTCCGAAGACCCACTCCCCCCTCTGACCGCCGCCCCATGAAATTTCTCAAGCCCCTCATCATCCTCGCCGTCATCGGCGGATTAACTTTCACCTTCTGGCCCAAGAAGAATGGCGGCGGCCGTCAGCCGCTCTCCCCCGCCTTCGAAGCCAAGGCCGAGAAGCGCGATATCCTGGAGACAGTCGAAGCCGCGGGCTTCGTCCGCGCCGTGATTTACAGCAACGTCCGCGCGGAAGTCAGCGGCAAGCTCCAGAAGCTCTACGTCCAGACGGGCGAGATGGTGAAGAAGGACCAGGTCCTCGCCGAACTTGACCCGGTTCTCGCGAAGGCCGATGCGGATGAAGCCGGTCGCACCTTGCAGCTGCAGAAGTTCACTTTAGAAAAAATTACCCGCGACCTCCGACGCTCGGAGGCCCTCCAGGCCAAGGGCTTTGTCTCCGAGCGCGAGATGCTCGACGCCAAGACCGCCTACGAGGTTGCGAAGCTCCAGAGTGAGATCGCCCAATCCCGCCTGGACAAGGCTTCCGAGAACGTCCGCAAGACGGTGATTCGCGCTCCGCATGACGGCCAGGTTTCCGACTGCACGATTCTGGAAGGCCAGATTGTCATCGGCGCCCAGTCGATTAACAGCGGCACGCTCATTATGACGATTTCCGACACCTCGGTCCTACGGGTCGACGTCAACCTCAACGAGTTCGCCGCCACGCGCGTCGAGATTGGCAAGGATGCGGCGGTGACCTTCGACTCGATCCCTAGCCTGCGCAAGTCCGGCAAGATTAACTTCATGACCCCGTTTGGTACGGCTGATCTCAAGGTGCCTGATTTACGCGTCTTCCCGACCCAAGTCTCCTTCTCCTCTGGTGACGGCGTCCGCCCAGGTATTAGTGCCAACGTCACCGTGACCGTCGACAGCGTCAAGGGGTGCACCGCCGTGCCGGTTTCGGCCGTCTTCATCGCTGGCGCCGATCGCCTTGTCTACGTCCGTAATGCCGACGGTGAATGGGACGCTCGCAACGTGAAGGTTGGACTCAGTGATGCCGGCTGGTCCCAGATCAAGGAAGGCGTTACCCCAGGGGATATCGTCAGCCTCATCCGTCCCGCCGCCGTGCGCCCCGCGACCGTCCGCTAAAAATGCCCGCGCTCATCGCCATTCGCGGCCTGCGCAAGGCTTACGTCATGGGCGACGAGACCATCCATGCGCTCGCGGGCGTCGACCTCGATTTCCAGCAGGGCGAGTTTGTCGCCATCCTTGGTCCGTCGGGTTCGGGCAAGTCGACCTTGATGCATATTCTCGGCTTCATGGATACGCCGACCGAAGGCAGTATCGTCTTCGACGGCCAGGAGGTCGCCAAGATTGAGCCTGACCTTCGCGCCTGGTACCGGTCCAACCGCGTCGGTTTCGTTTTCCAGTCCTTTAACCTGCTCCCTCGTCTCACGGTCCTAGATAATGTGGCCTTGCCGTTGCTCTATCGCGAGAACTCCGACCCAGTCGCTAATGAGGCGGCGGCCACCATCGCGCTGGAACGCGTCGGGATGTCGCATCGTCTCGACCATCGCCCGAGCCAGCTCTCCGGCGGCGAACGCCAGCGTGTCGCCATCGCCCGCGCCATCGTGGGTTCGCCTTCAATCATCTTCGCTGACGAGCCGACCGGCAATCTCGACGTGAAGAATATCGACCGGATTCTCGATCTCCTCGGCTCGCTCATCAAGGAGGGCATCACCGTGGTGCTCGTCACGCACGACCTTTCTGTCGCCGAGAAGGCTCATCGCGTCATCTCGATGCGTGCCGGCCTTGTCCAGGAGGACCGCACCCGATGAAGCTCTTCGATCGTATCCGGCCGGCCATCGTCAACGGCCTGCGTGAGCTTCAGGCCAACAAGATCCGTTCGCTTCTCTCGATGTCAGGGATCATCCTCGGCGTGGCCTCCCTCGTCGCCATGGTCACCGTCGTCCAGGGGATGGTCGGTAACTTCCGGCAGTTCGTCGACGCCATGGGCGGCATCGAGAAGATCACCGTCACGCGCGAGCAATTACCCAAGGAGCAGGAGCACTTGGCCGAGCTTTCCGAAGGCATCACCATGCGGGATGTCGAGCGCATCCGCAAGACGGTGTCGCTCGTTGATAATATCTCGCCGGAAGCCCGCGTCGGGTCCGAGCGCCTGATTGTCGAAGGACGCGAGACGACCACCTACGTCACCGGCGTCACGGCGGACTACCTGCCGGTCGCCAAGCGTTGGATCGACCCCGGCTTCGGCCGCTTCATCAGCGACCTCGACGTACTCAACATGAACGACGTCATCGTCCTGGGCTCGGCCGTCGTGCCGGAACTCTTCGGCGCCAACGTGGATCCCGTGGGCAAAGTGATCAAGATTCGCGGCCGCCGCTTCACGGTCATCGGGATACTCAATAATATCGAGGGCAGCGGCATGCAGGTCCGTTCCGCGAATTCGCGTAGCTCCGGTAGTTCTTGGCGCTGGCGCAATAGCGGGGCGCTCATCCCCGTCTCGACGGCTCAGGCGAAGTTCATCGGCAACGACCGTCTGAGTGGCCTCGGCCTCCGCATCGGCGACGCCGAGCTCCTGCGCGACGCGGTCGAGCAGACCGAGCGTACCATGCTGGCTGGCCATAAGGGTCTCCGCGACTTCGCGATCACGACGAACGAGCAGACCCTCGAAGATTTTCGCAAGACGGAGGTGGCCTTCAAGCTCTCGCTCGGCGGCGTGGCCGGGATCTCCCTCTTCGTCGGTGGTATTGGCATCATGAACGTGATGCTGGCCTCCATTAATGAACGCATCCGCGAGATCGGCGTCCGCAAGGCCGTTGGCGCGCGCGGGTCCGACCTCTTCCTGCAGTTCCTCTCCGAGGCGGCGGTGATCTCCGTCGTCGGCGGCCTCATCGGCCTCGTGGTCTCGATGGGCATCGTCTCGCTGATGAACTATATCCTGATGCAGGCCTTGCCCACAGGGGCGGTCGCTACCCTCGACTGGTTGATCATGGTCCAGGGCCTCGCCTTCTCGGTCGTCGTCGGCCTCGTGGCGGGCGTCTACCCGGCGCTGCGCGCTGCGAGTCTCGACCCGATCGAAGCCCTTCGCCACGAATGACCTTACCTATGAAGACCCGTCTCCTAACCCCCCTGCTCTTGGCGTTCGCTGGTTGCACCGCCGCTCCTCTCGCCCCTCTCGCCGTCTGGGAGGGCGCCCCGCCCGCCGAGACGCTTACGCTCAAGCCAGGCCAAGATCCGCGCGGGACGCTCAACAAACAGACGCACCGAGGCGATGTGTTCATCCCGGAATTCGTCGTCTACCCCGCCGCCAAGCCCGGCGCCCCGATCGTCATTGTCTGCCCGGGCGGCGGCTACGGCATCCTCGCGGAAGAACATGAAGGCGCTGAAGTCGCTCGTCGTCTCAACGCGTTTGGTAGCGCCGCTGTGGTGCTGCGCTATCGCGTGCCGCGTCGGGACAAGGATAAGCCTTGGATTGTCCCAGTGATGGACGCCCGTCGTACGATTCAGATTGTGCGCGAGCGAGCCAAGGAATGGAACGCGGATCCGTCCAAGGTCGGCATCCTCGGTTTCTCTGCCGGCGGTAACCTGGCTGCCCGTGTGGCCTATTCGCCTGCCGAAGAGGGCGCGGCTCGCCCTGATTTCGCCGTCTTGGTTTACCCCGCCTATCTCTTCGTGAAGGATGAGCCTGCGAGCACCTTGCGCGATGGACTTGATGGCGTGATTCCGACGCCAGGCTCCGGTAAGCCCGTGCCGGCGTTCTTCGCCCATAGCGCGGATGATAAATACCCTGCCGAAGGGTCGATGGCCCTCGCCGCAAAGCTTAAGTCGATGGGTGGCTCCGCCGAAGTCCACGTCTGGGCCAAGGGCGGCCATGGCTGGGGTGCCTCTGAGCGCTGCGAAGCCGCGAAGAGGTGGACGGATCTGCTCGGTGCCTGGATGAAAGAAAGCGGCCTACTCGCGCCCTGAGGTCGGCTGGAATTCAGCCAATAAAAAAGCCGCCCAGTTGGGCGGCTTTTGTTTGGGCTCGAACTTCGCTTAGAAGTTGAAGCGAAGAGCGGCGATACCGTCTACGCCCGAGACGGTGGCCTTCGGGCCGCCATCGAGTTCCTGGACGCCGTGGAACTTGGAGCTCTGGGCGGAAACGGAGAACTCGACGTTCTGGTTGAACGGGATGGCGATGCCAATGAAGAGCTTCGTAGCTAAGGCGTTCTTGGTGAAGATGCTGTCGCCCGTGAAGCGGACAGCGCCGACGCCGGCACCGATGAACGGACGGATGCCGCCCACGGGGGACAGGCTGTAGGTCAGATCGAGGGTGGCGCTGGTGGCCTTGGCGTCGACATTAGTAGCTTCATAGATGCTCTTGCGGCTGACGTTCAGGCCGAGGTGGAATTCATTGTTGAGGTGGGAGCCGACGCCGAGTCCGATGACGTTGACGTCGTCGTAGGTACCGGAGAGCTTGGAGTGACCGACGTTGATGTCCAGGGTGTAGGCCTGGGCGGCGGTAGCCGCGGTGAGGAGTGCTAGGGTGCTGAGGGTTTTCATGGGGAGACGTTAGGCTAGTCGGCGGGGAGGGACTGTAAAGAGGGAACGATTACTTGGCCTCAACCAGCTCAACACTCGTGATTTCGACCCGTTCGGTGGGGGTAGAGCCCTCTTGGCCGACGCAGCGGATAGCCGCGATTTTGTTGAGGACCTCTTCGCCGGCGACGAGTTTGCCGAAGGCCGTATATTTATTATTGAGGAAAGAGGCGTCGCCGTGGCAGACGAAGAACTGGCTGCCGGCGCTATCGACGTCCTGGGAGCGGGCCATGGAGAGCACGCCTTTCACGTGGGCGCGGTTGTTGAACTCGGCCTTGACCATGTAGCCGGGGCCACCGGTGCCAGGGGCGCCGCGGGCGCCGACCTTGGAGTTCGGGCAGCCACCTTGGATCATGAAGCCTTTGATCACGCGGTGAAAGGCGGTGCCGTCATAGAACTTCTCGCGGGAGAGTTTCAGGAAGTTGTCCACGGTGCGCGGGGCGACGTCGGGCCAGAACTCGACGGTCATGTCACCGTAGTTGGTATGGATGATGGCACGAGGGGTGCTGGCGGCAGGGTCTTTCATTTGGACTTGGTTGTTGGAGGAGAAAAGGGGCAGGGCGGCCATGATGGCCACGGCGGAGAGGAGACAAAGGCGGAGGGTCTTCATGGGTTTCAGCCAAGCCCGCCCGTCCGTCCTCGCAACCCCAAACCTCCGCTTGCCAGCCCGCCCCCCGCGGGGCAGGGTGGTTTTCACATGCGCGTAACAGTCAACGATGAGCCCAAGGAGACCGCCGCTCGTTCGCTGGCGGACCTGCTCGCCGAGCTGGGCGTCGCCCAGGAGCCGGCCGTCGCCGCCGCGGTCGACGAACAGGTCGTACCGCGTTCCCGCTGGTCCGCCCATACCCTTGCCGAGGGCGCCCGCATCCTTGTCATCCGCGCCGCCCAAGGCGGCTGACCTCTCTCATGTTTAAATTCATCAAAGGACTCTTCGTCAGCGAGCCGGAAGCCCCGGCCCCGGAGAATCTCGTGCTCTTCACTCCCAACGACGGTAGCTGGGATCCCAAGCAGGTCCGTCGCCTCTTCGACGCCGGTCTCGGCCGCCTCCACGTCCAGGTCCGCAAGGATTGGGATCGTCGCCATTACGAAGAGTTCCTTCGCGCAATCCCCGAGGCCTTCTGGCCCCGCATTGTCCTCGGCGAAGAGCCGGAATTGGTCGAGTCGCACAAACTCGGCGGCTTCCAGATGCACCCGGGCGAACGCATCCCCCGACGCTGGCCCAAGCACGCCCCGGTCAGCGCCAAGTGCCATGATTACGACGAGCTCCGCTCCACCGACAAGGCCTGCGGTTACGTCTTCCTGACGCCGATCTTCGAATCCGTCTCGAAGAAGGATCATCGCCCTCGCCGGACGCTCCGCGAATACGAGGTCATCCTTCAGCGCTGGAAGGCCGAAGGCGGCGCCCCGGTCCATGCGCTCGGCGGCATCACCCCGAAGAACGCCGGGCAGGCCCGCGAGATGGGCTTCGACGGTATCGCCTTTATCGGTTCGGTCTGGAAGCAGCCCGACCCTGTCCACGCATTCCTCGCCCTCGAGCGCGCCTGGTACGGTAAGGAAGCGCGTAAGCTGAAGCGCAAGTACTAGGCCGTGTTCCCTCGCCTGCAGTTCCTGACGCTCGACGCCTCGCCGCTCACGCATCGGGCGCAGGCCCTCGCGGCCCTCGAGGGCGGCGTGCGCTGGATCCAGCTCCGTGCGAAGCATCTTCGGGAAGACGTTTGGGTCGCCGAGGCTTCCGCAATCGCCGAACTTTGTCGCGACTACGGCGCGACGTTCATCGTCAATGATTCGCCGCAGGTCGCGCTTCGCGCCGAAGCCGACGGAGTCCATCTCGGCGGCGACGATGCCACGCCTGACGCAGCCCGCGCCTTGCTCGGTGATTTCGCTATCGTGGGTGTGACGCTCAATGAGCCTGCGCATCTCGCCCGCTTTGCCGGCGTGCGCGTCGACTACGCCGGCGTCGGTCCTTTTCGGCATACTGCCAGTAAGCAGAAGCTCGCGGCAATCCATACGCCCGAATCTCTCTCGGCCCTCATCGCCGCCGTCGCGCCACTGCCATGCTACGCCATCGGTGGCGTGAACGCCGCCGACTGGCCGGAGCTCCGCTCCCTCGGCGCCCATGGCATCGCGGTCAGTGGCGCCATCGCCATAGCGACCGACCCTGTTTCGGCCGCGAAATCGTTGGTCGAAGCGGTGTCCGCCTAGGTTTCGGATGCGAGGGC
>Ga0209443_1001235_pt1 | contig 16376 bp, 13 predicted proteins | sample LauGreBMM110DCMD_2_FD_187571 | JGI IMG/M metagenome (GOLD analysis project Ga0209443, IMG submission 187571) | Freshwater lake microbial communities from Lake Michigan, USA - Su13.BD.MM110.DCMD (SPAdes) (version 2) | ecosystem: Environmental > Aquatic > Freshwater > Lake | place: Lake Michigan... | reverse complement strand
GGAATACTGACAAACCCTATATTGTTGATAATACAAAATATGATATACCACAATTTCAATCTGAAAATTTTGAATTTCACACTTCTAAAAGAGCAATTACTTATGTGAATAATTTCAAAGTTTCGGAATTGGTTTCGGAAGGCGCTGCCTTTATTGAAAATATTGTATTTGAAACAATAGATGTATCAATATTTAGTGGTTTAGACATCTCAAATATTTCCTCGAAGATTGATTTTAAATTGTTTTCTTCTTATGCCAGAGATGAAGCATTTCTTTCGTTCCAGTTTAATCCAATAATTAAAGACAATTCGGGTTACAAAAGAGTAAAATCATTTACGCTAAATTATTCGGTTTCTAATGCAAACAGGACTTCTCAAAGTACTAATTCTATTCAAAATTCAGTATTATCTACTGGGTCTTGGCATAGATTTTATGTTGAAAAATCTGGGGTTTATTTAGTTAGTAAAAGTTTTCTTCAAAGCATTGGAGTTAATGTTGCAGTTGACCCAAGAAATATTAAAATTTATGGTAATGGTGGTAGAATGTTGCCTTTGCTTAACAGTACTGCTTATCCCATTGATTTAGAAGAAAATGCTATTCAATTTGTAGGTGAAGAAGACGGTGTTTTTAATGAAAATGATTACATTTTGTTTTATGCAGAAGGTCTGGATACATGGAATGAAGAGAGTTTGACTCACGTAAATCAATTTGCAGATAGGTCTTATTATTATGTAACTACAAATGGTGCAGCAGGAAAAAGAATTCAAAATTATACAGAGCCTGCTGGAACACCAAATTTATTCCTTTCCAATTATGACGGCTATCAATTTCATGAAGTTGATTTGTTTAACGCAGGAAAAATTGGTAGAAGATGGTTTGGAGAAAAATTTGATTTAGATGATAATCAGACGTTTCCTTTTGTATTGCCCAATTATACTTCGGGTTCACCCGTAAATTTATCTGCGAATTTTGCAGCTGTTTCATTTGTTTCTACTTCATTTAAAGTAAAAGCAAATGCTGTAGATATTGGAACGGTTCCAATTAACGCAGCTATTGGTTCTACTCTAGGTTTTGAAAACATTCTAAATACTACATTTGTTCCTGCTTCTAATGCCGTAACTATTGATTTATCATATATAAATAACGGCGTGCCTTCTTCAAAAGGATATTTAGATTACATCATATTAAAATATAATGCCGAGTTAAAAGGGTTTGGAAAACAATTTTTGTTTTCAAATAATTTAGTAAAAACAAATATTGGAGTAGGTCAATTTGCTATTAATAACGCCTCAGCCATACGTTCGGTTTGGGATGTTACAGATATTTATAATGTTACAAAATTAGATAATACTCAAAATAATATTTCTTTTAAATTGGCTCTAGGTCAAGATAAAAAGTTTGTTGCGGTTGATAATGTAGATTTTTATACTCCTTTAAGAGAAAACGAAACCAATGTGGCCAACCAAAATTTAAAAGGCACCATATTTAAAAATAATCAAGGTGTTTTTCAAGATATTGATTATTTAATTGTAACTCCGTCAAGTTTGGTTGCTCAGGCGGAAACTTTGGCTAATTTCCACAGAAATAACTCAAATATGAGTGTTAAAGTAGTGCCGCTACCTTTAATATATACTGAATTTGGAGGTGGAAAACAAGATATTGCAGCTATTAGAAATTTTGTTAAATATGTATATGATAATGCTTCAAATACAGCTAATAAAGTAAAATATTTAAATTTATTTGGAGATGCATCCTATGATTTTAAAGATAGAATACGTAACAACACTAATGTAGTACCTGTTTTTCATGGTTTTGAAGTTTCTCAATCTTTAAATCCAAATAATAGTACTAATTTTTCATTATTTTCTTCTTTTATGTCTGATGATTTCTTTGCGCTTATGGATAGCAATGAAGGAAATATGCAAGCTTCAGCAGATTTAATGGATTTAGCTGTTGGAAGAATGCTAGTTTCTTCAAACACACAAGCTTCAGAAATGGTAAACAAAGTAATTGAATATCATGATGAAAGATCTTTCAAAAGATGGCGAAATAACCTAGTGTATTATGCTGATGACCCCGATCCGTATTTATCTGGAGATTATTTACTACAAAAAGATTTAAACGAATTAGCGGATGATGTTGCTTTAGCTAACCCATTTTTTAACGCTAACAAAATTTTTACAGATGCATACGTGCAAGAAGTAAGTGCTGGCGGACCAAGATATCCACAAGCAAAAAAAGCATTTATTGACGCAATTGAATTAGGCGCATTGGTATTAAATTATTATGGACACGGAAATGAAGAGAGTTTTGCAGTTGAACGTATTTTTGAAAAAGCTGATGCACAAGCTCTAGGAAACAGATTCAAATATCCTTTGTTTATAACTATAACTTGTGAGTTTACTAGATTTGATGACCCAAATCGTCCAACAGGTGGCGAATACATGTATTGGAACAAAGCTGGAGGCGCCATTGCATTATTAGCAACAACCAGACAAATTAGTCAGTCACTCGGAATTGATTTAAACGAAGCGATTTATGATAATTTATTTACGATAGAAAACAATTCCTACATTTCTATTGCAGAATCACTTCGTCGTGCTAAAATTAGTTTGGGAGGTTCAAATAAACGAGTCGTTTTTTATATTGGCGATCCCGCTTTAAAATTAGCCATTCCAAGACCAAAAGTAGTGTTAACTAAAGTAAATGGGGAAAACATAAATACCACTACTTTATCTTTACAAGCTTTATCTTTAGCTACATTAACAGGTGAGGTTTTGGATGAAAACAATACTTTAATAGCTAATTATAATGGAGATTTAGCTGTACAAGTTTATGATAAAAATTTAAACAGATTAACACTTGATAATGACAATGCTTCTTTGCCACCTTATAATCAACCTAAGCTAAATTTTGTTACATTAGGAGAAGTAATCTATAGAGGAAATGCATCTGTAGTAAACGGAAAGTTTGAATTTAGTTTTATCGTACCGCAAGATATTCAAATCCCTATTGGAAATGGTAGGGTGAGTTTTTATGCAAAAAGCAATTCGCCAACTTTGCAAAATCAAACTGGATATAATACGCAAATTAAAGTAGGAGGTGTAAATACATCAGCCCCATCTGATACTACACCGCCAAAGTTAAAATTGTACATGAACGACACAAATTTTGTGAGTGGTGGTATTACAAATGAATCACCAATTTTTCTAGCTTTTCTTGAAGACGAAAACGGAATAAATACAGCAAGCGGAATCGGGCATGATATTGTGGCTATTTTAGATAATGATGAAAACAATCCATATAATTTAAATGACTATTACGAAACAGAAACGGATAACTATAAAAAAGGAAAAGTTACCTATCCGTTCAGGGATTTAGCACCCGGTTTACATACTATTTTGTTTAAAGCTTGGGATGTGTATAATAATTTAATTACCGCTGAAATACAGTTTGTGGTTATTGGCGACGGTGATTTAGAATTACAACATGTTTTAAATTATCCAAATCCATTTGTAAGTTATACCGAATTTTGGTTTAGTCACAACAGGCCATTTGAACCATTAGATGTACAAGTTCAGATTTTAACCATAACAGGTAAATTGGTAAAAACCATAAACCAAACTGTTGTAAATGAGGGTTTTACTTCCAGAGATATAAAATGGGATGGAAAAGATGATTTTGGAGATAAAATAGGAAAAGGAGTATATGTATATAAGGTCACTGTAAAATCAACAATAACGGGTAAAAAAACAGAAAAAATAGAAAAACTTGTAATCCTATAAAAAAAATGTATATTTGTCAAATCACTATAAAAACAAGCATATTGAAATAAAACTACATCTGAAATAAATAAATAGTAATTAAATCAAACAGATGAAAAATCTAATTAAACTTTTAACAATTTTAGTAGTTACGCAATATACCTTCGGGCAAGAAAGAGTAATTACTACAGCAGTTCCTTTTTTATTAATTGCTGCTGATGCCCGCTCTGCTGGTATGGCCGATATGGGTGTGGCTACTTCTGCCGATGCCTATTCGCAACAATTTAACCCATCAAAATATGCGTTTTCAAAGCAAAAGCAAGGATTTTCAATGAGTTATACACCATATTTAACTAGTATTGCAAATGATATTTCGTTGGGGCAAATAACCTATTTTAATAGATTCAATGATCGTATGGCTTTTTCTGGAAGTTTGCGTTATTTTGGATTTGGAGATATCGAATTAAGAGAAACTGGTGATCCCAATGAAGTTCCTGTAATTACAAGTCCAAATGAGTTTGCGCTAGACGGTTCGTATTCGTTAAAACTTAGCCCTGAATTTGCGATGGGAGTTTCTGGTCGTTATATTCGTTCCAACCTAAAAATCGCCAACGCCAACACTGATGCTAGACCAGCTACTACTTTTGCAGTGGATGTTTCAGGTATTTATCAGTCGGAAGAAGTTGCATACGACAATTTTAATGGAAGATGGAGAGCCGGTTTTAATTTTCAAAACTTAGGTCCAAAATTATCGTATGATAATGATTTGTTAAATGAAAATTTTATTCCAGCGAATATGCGATTGGGAGGAAGTTTTGATTTTATTTTAGATGATTATAATAAAGTAAGTTTGATTGGAGAAACTACAAAATTATTAGTACCAACACCACAAACTGTTACTGATTTAAATAATGACGGTGTAATTAATGCTACTGACAAATCAATAAACAATCAAAATTATAGAAATATAAGCTGGACAAGTGGTATATTTCAATCTTTTGGAGATGCACCTGATGGTTTTTCAGAAGAATTAAAAGAATTTACTTGGTCGTTAGGCGCTGAATATTGGTATCAAGATTCGTTTGCTTTAAGAACGGGTTATTTTAGCGAAAGCGTTGAAAAAGGTGCCAGAAAATATTTAACATTAGGAGCAGGGTTTAAATATAATATTGTTAAAATAGATGTATCTTACTTGTTCTCCGCATCAAAAGTTAGAAACCCACTTGAAAATACCTTACGATTTTCTTTATCATTTAATTTTGGAGACGAATACGATGATAACTAATACAAAATATAATTAATTTAAATCCAAATTCAATCTTTTTTGAATTTGGATTTTTTTTCCAAAAAAAGTAAAAATTTTAAAGAACTACTCATGAAAGAACTACTTTTAGAAACAAAATTAACTGTTTTCGAATCTTTTGAAGAATTGTCTAATTCTGAAAAAGAATACATGAATCAAGCTATAGAAATTAGAAAAAAAGCCTATGCGCCGTACTCTAAATTTTTAGTAGGTACTGCAATTGTTTTAGATAATGGTATGGTATTACAAGGTTCAAACCAAGAAAACGCAGCCTATCCTTCAGGTTTGTGCGCAGAACGAGTGGCTATTTTTTATGCAGGCGCCAATTTTCCTGAAAATAAAATTGTAAAAATGTTTATTTCAGCCGCACCTTCAGATCGTGAAGCAACAACACCAATTCCTCCTTGCGGATCATGTCGTCAATCTATTTCTGAATATGAAGTGAAACAAGATTTACCCATCGAAGTTTATTTTATGGGATCAAAAGGACCGATACATAAATCCGATTCACTAAAAAATTTATTACCTTTTATGTTTGATAAAGCGAATCTATAACGTTTTCGTTTGTAAAAAGTAAAATAATTTGATTATTTTCTTAATTTAAACAGTAATAAATTTTTAGAATAAAATACGTTGTAGTATTTTTGTAGTTCGTAAAAAAAATAAAAAACAATATATGAAACCAATTACAAAAGAAGTATATCTAAAATGGTATGAAGACATGCAGTTTTGGAGAAAGTTTGAAGACAAATTAGCTGCCTTGTATATACAACAAAAAGTAAGAGGATTTCTTCATTTATATAATGGACAAGAAGCCGTTTTAGCAGGTGCTTTACACGCTATGGAGTTAGGCGGAAAAGATAAAATGATTACCGCTTATAGAAATCACGTGCAGCCAATTGGTATGGGCGTAGATCCAAGAAAAGTAATGGCAGAATTATTAGGTAAAGTCACCGGAACTTCAAAAGGTATGGGTGGTTCGATGCACATTTTCTCAAAAGAACATGGCTTTTATGGAGGACACGGTATCGTAGGTGCTCAAATTCCTGTTGGTGCAGGTATGGCTTTTGCTGATAAATACTTTGAAACAGGTGGCGTTACATTAACCTATTTTGGAGATGGAGCAGCACGTCAAGGATCTTTACATGAAGCATTTAATATGGCTATGTTGTGGAAATTACCAGTTGTTTTTATTTGTGAAAATAATGGATATGCCATGGGAACTTCTGTAGAAAGAACGGCGAATCATACAGATATTTGGAAATTAGGTTTAGGATACGAAATGCCTTGCGGACCAGTTGATGCAATGAATCCTGTTAAAGTAGCTGAAGCTATGCATGAAGCTATGGAACGCGCTAGAAGAGGCGATGGACCAACTTTCCTAGAAATGAAAACTTACAGATACAGAGGCCACTCTATGTCTGATGCACAACATTATAGAACCAAAGACGAAGTAGAAGAATACAGAAAAATTGATCCAATTACTCAGGTTTTAGATATTATAAAAGAGAAAAAGTACGCTACCGAAGCAGAAATTGAAAAAATAGACCAAAGAGTAAGTGATTTAGTAGCTGAATGTGAAAAATTCGCTGAAGATTCTCCTTTCCCGGAAGCACAACAATTATATGATGTGGTTTACGAACAAGAAAATTATCCATTTATTCCTCACAGACTATAAATTATGGCAACAGTAATTACAATGCCCCGTTTAAGTGATACCATGACAGAAGGAGTGGTAGCTTCTTGGCTAAAAAAAGTGGGTGACACAATAAAAACAGGTGAAATTTTAGCCGAAATTGAAACCGATAAAGCCACAATGGAATTCGAATCTTTTTATGATGGGGTGTTATTACACATAGGTATTCATGAAGGAGAATCAGCTCCAGTAGATTCTTTATTAGCTATTGTTGGTAAACAAGGTGAAGATATCTCTGCTTTGTTAACTTCAGGTGCTCCAGAAAAACAAGCTACTCCAATTGAAGAGGTTAAAACTGAAACTAAAACTGCTACATCACCATCAGAAATTCCTGCAGGTGTAAAAGTTATAACTATGCCGCGTTTATCAGATACCATGACAACCGGTACTGTAGCAACTTGGTTGAAAAAAGTAGGAGATACGGTGAAAGAAGGAGATATTTTAGCAGAAATAGAAACAGACAAAGCTACAATGGAATTTGAATCTTTCAACGCAGGTACCTTATTATATATTGGTATTGAAGAAGGCGGTACCGCTCCAGTAGATACAATATTAGCAATCTTAGGACCAGCTGGAACAGATGTTTCAGGAATTGCTGCTAACTTTGCAGTTGGTGCAAGTGTTGAAACTCCAAAAGTTGAAAATGTCACTCCAGATCCTAACCCAACATCAAATATCCAAATTCCAACACCAAATACTAATGATAGAATTTTCGCATCCCCTTTAGCAAAAAAAATGGCGCAGGATAAAGGTGTAAATCTATCTCAGATTATAGGTTCGGGTGAAAACGGAAGAATTACAAAATCAGATGTAGAAAACTTTACTCCATCAACAGCTAGTTATCCAGTTCAGGCAATTGAAGATGCTACAAATGTAGTATCAGCAGTTAAACCATTCGTTCCAGCAGGAGAAATGTTCCAAGAAGAAATTAAAAACTCTCAGATGCGTAAAACCATTGCTAGACGATTAGCAGAATCTAAATTTACAGCACCACATTATTATTTAACAATTGAGTTAGATATGGATAATGCGATTGCTTCAAGAAATACAATTAATAGTTTGCCAGAAACAAAAGTATCATTTAACGATATGGTCATTAAGGCATCTGCTATGGCACTGAAAAAACACCCACAAGTTAATTCTCAATGGAGAGAAGATGCGATGGTAATCAATCATCATGTAAACATTGGCGTTGCCGTTGCCGTTGAAGACGGTTTAATGGTTCCAGTATTGAAATTTACAGATCAAATGAGTTTAACTCAAATTGGTGTGAGTGTAAAAGATTTAGCTGGAAAAGCAAAGTCAAAGAAAATTCAACCTGCCGAAATGGAAGGAAGTACTTTTACAATTTCTAACTTAGGTATGTTTGGCATCCAATCATTTACTTCAATTATTAATCAACCCAACTCTGCTATTTTATCTGTTGGTGCTATTATTGAAAAACCAGTAGTTAAAAATGGTCAAATTGTGATTGGTAACACCATGACAGTAACATTAGCTTGCGACCACAGAACGGTTGATGGAGCTACTGGAGCACAGTTTTTACAGACTTTTAAAGCGTTTATGGAAAATCCAGTTACGATGTTAGCTTAAAAATAATATTTTTATAATAATGAAATCCTGAAAAATTATTTTTCGGGATTTTTTTTTATATTTACATAAAACTAATTCTATTTTGAAAAACATAATAATTACAGGAACTTCTCGCGGCATTGGTTATGAAATGGCTTTGCAGTTTGCTAATGCGGGTTATCAGGTATTGGCAATTTCACGCAAAACACCAAAAATTTTAATTGAGCACGAAAACATTACGTGTTTAGCAATCGATATTTCTGATGAAAATCAGTTGCAACAAGTTAGTGATTTTGTATCAAAAACTTGGCAAAAAGTGGATATTCTAATTCATAATGCAGGAAGTTTGTTACATAAAAATTTTACAGAAATTACTACCCAAGAATTTCAAAATATTTATAAAGTAAATGTTTTCGCAGTTGCAGAGCTAACCAAAATTTGCATTCCATTTATGGAAAAAGGGAGCCACGTAGTTACTATAAGCTCCATGGGTGGCATTCAAGGAAGTGTTAAATTCGCTGGACTTTCAGCATACAGTTCAAGTAAAGGAGCAGTAATTACGCTTTCAGAATTATTAGCTGAAGAATACAAAGAAAGTGGTATTTCATTTAATGTATTAGCATTAGGCGCAGTGAATACAGAAATGCTACAAGAAGCATTTCCAGGATATGAAGCACCACTTTCAGCAAAAGAAATGGCAGATTATATATTTAATTTTGCCTTAACTGGGAATAAATTTTACAACGGAAAAGTATTACAAGTTTCTTCATCAACTCCATAAATAAGTTTTCAATTGAACGTTTTACAAAAATATTTACCTGAGCACGCCGTGGAACCAGTTTTTGAACTGATTAAGCAAAATCATGTGCATTTGAAAATTGTAAACGAACGCAACACGAGGCATGGTGATTATCGCAAACATCCTGACGGTTTTCATCAAATTACTGTCAATGCCAATTTGAATAAGTACCGATTTTTAATGACTTTAATTCATGAAATCGCTCATTTGGTTGCTTTTGAAAAATATGGCAGAAATATTTTACCTCATGCAACAGAATGGAAAATTACGTTTCAGCATTTAATGATTCCGTTTATTCGTCCAGAAATTTTTCCTAATCAAATTTTGCCTTTGATGGCAAGACATTTTAGAAATCCAAAAGCAAGTTCTGATACAGATGCTACCTTGTCTTTGGCTTTAAAACAATTTGATGAAAGAAATACTGAGCATAATTATATTTTTGAAATTCCAAATGGAAGTACATTTAGAATTAAAAACGGAAAAGTTTTTAAAAAAATAGCTTTACGAGTGAAACGATATGAATGTTTAGAAGTAAGTTCAGGAAGATTATTCTTATTCCAACCTAATGCAGAAGTTGAAGTAATTTCATATTAATGCTACTACTATTAAATCACCGTAAAATTTAACATAAAAAAAGCTTCAGAATATTCTGAAGCTTTTTTATATATATTTAAGGATTATGCTTTTTTTGTAGGAGTTTTTTTAACTGCAGCTTTTTTTGGTGCAGCTTTTTTTGTAGTTTTCTTTGCTGGTTTTTCAACTTTATCTTTTGCCACCACTTTTTTAGCTGGGGCTTTTTTTACAGGAGCTTTTTTAACTTTTGGCTTTTCTTGTAATTTTTCAGATGCTTTTTCCATCACTGGTGCTGCAATTTCTGATTTTTTTACACTAGTATTTTCTTCAGTTTGTTTAGCTTTTCCAAATAATGAGCTAAAAAAATTTAATAATCCCATAATGATTTAGTTTTAAGTTTTTCCAAAGATAAGTAATTGGAAATCAATACACAAAATATTATTTTAACAAATTGTAAAATTGTTTTAAATTCCTACTCAAATTTTTATAATAAAACAAGTTTCTATCTTTCTCAATCGTTATCAATTTTCTATATTTGTAAAAAACAGTTTTATGTTATCATTACATGTAAAGAACGAAACCTCTCGATTACGAGCTGTTGTACTTGGAACGGCTATTAGTAATGGATCAACACCTACAATTGAAGAAGCCTATGACCCAAAATCATTAGAACACATTAAAGCAGGAACGTATCCAATTGAAGTGGATATGATTGCTGAAATGGAAGCTTTTAATGCTGTTTTTCAAAAGTATGATGTACATGTTTATCGTCCTGAAATTATTGAAAATTATAATCAAATTTTTTCAAGAGATATTGGTTTTGTAATTGAAGACCTATTTATTAAAGCTAATATTTTACCCGATAGAGAACGAGAATTAGATGCCATTCAATATATAATTGATGAAATTGATCCCAATAAAGTTGTCCGTCCACCTGAAGACGTTCATATAGAAGGAGGCGACGTGATGCTTTGGAACGATTATATTTTTATAGGAACGTATAAAGGTTCAGATTATAAAGATTATATCACAGCTAGAACGAACATGAAAGGAGTGATTTACATACAAAATTTGTTTCCAAATAAAATAGTAAAAGCATTCGATTTAGTAAAATCAAAAATAGAAGCAAGAGATAATGCCTTACATTTAGACTGCTGCTTTCAGCCAATTGGCACAAACAAAGGCATCATTTATAAGAGTGGTTTCCGCGAGGAAGCGGATTATGTATTTTTAGTAAATTTGTTCGGTAAAGAAAATCTGTTTCATATTGACAGAGAAGAAATGTACCACATGAATTCAAATATTTTTTCAATAGCGCCAGATGTTATTGTGTCCGAGAAAAACTTTACAAGATTAAATAATTGGTTACGCCAAAACGGTTTTACAGTTGAAGAAATTCCTTATGCAGAAATTTCCAAACAAGAAGGTCTTTTACGTTGTTCCACTTTACCATTAATTAGAGACTAAAAACTCACAACAATCAAATTATGAAACAAACTACCAATACCATATTAATGATTCGTCCCGTGGCGTTTCGTATGAACGAACAAACTGCTGTAAATAATTATTATCAAAAAATACTTGATGATTTAACTCCAGAAACAGTCAATTTCAAAGCAGTGAAAGAATTTGATGCATTTGTTGAAAAATTAAAAAGTGTAGGTGTACAAGTAATTGTAATTCAAGACAAAAAAGAACCTGACACACCAGATAGCATTTTTCCAAACAATTGGATTTCTTTTCATGAAACAGGTGATGTAACTTTATATCCAATGTTCGCTGAGAACAGAAGATTAGAGCGAAGAGAAGATATTTTAGATGTTCTAGAAGATAAAGGGTTTGAGATAACTGAAATTATGGATTATACTTCTGCAGAAGAAGATAATGTATATTTAGAAGGAACTGGAAGTTTAATTTTAGATAGAGAATTTAATAAAGCTTATTGTGCACTATCGCCAAGAGCAGACGAAGAATTATTTATCGAATTTTGCGAAGATTTTGATATGTCACCCATTATTTTTGAAGCATTCCAAACCGTAAATGGAGAAAGAAAAGCCATTTATCATACTAATGTTATGATGTGTATTGCAGAAACATTTGCCGTAATTTGTGCCGATAGTATTGATGATAAAAAAGAACGCAAAATGGTTTTAGAAAATTTAAAATCAGATGGCAAAGAAATAATTTTAATCACTGAAGACCAAGTCAATAATTTTGCTGGAAACATGTTACAAGTTCGTGGTGCTAGTGATAAACGTTATTTAGTAATGAGCAATTCAGCTTATCAAAGTTTAACAAAAATTCAAATTGATAAAATTGAAAAACATTGTGAAATTTTACACGCAAGTTTGGATATTATTGAAGCTTGCGGCGGCGGAAGCGCCCGCTGTATGATGGCTGAGGTTTTTTTACCGAAAATGGAATAAATATAAATGGTTAAATGCTTAAATTCCAAATTTCAACAATACTCAGTTGGAATTTGGAATTTTTATTTTTGGAATTATTAAATTTAAATTCCTCTAATAATACTTAAAACCGCACTAATAATATATTGAATACCGATTGCAATGGTTAAAAATCCAATAATTCTTGATATAGCTACAATTCCTGCTGAACCTAAAATTTTTGCTAGATAATGGGCACTTCGTAATATAAAATAAATTAAAACGGCCACAGCAAAAATGGCAAAACAAGAAAACAGTATTTCCGATGAGGTAATGGATGTGTCTGTTTCTGTTAATTCTTGATAATATGCAATTAATAAAGAAATAGATCCAGGACCTGCAAGCATAGGCATTGCTAAAGGAGTAAGTGCAATATGTTGGCGAGTTTCTACTTCTTTTTGTACTTTTTTATTAATTCCTTTGTTCTTACTAAAATTTCCATTTAATAATGAAAATCCTGAACTGGCAATAATAATTCCACCAGCAATTCTTAATGCAGTAATGGTAATCCCAAAAAAAGACAATACATATTGACCGACAAAAAATGAGATGAGTAAAATTACAAATACATTAATTGAAGTGATTAAAGAGGTTCTTGATCGTTCAGATGCCGAATATCCTTGTGTCAATCCTACAAAAATAGGCACGGTTCCAATCGGATTTAAAACAGAAAACAAGGCGGCGAATAAATAAATAAAAATGTCCATAGTTTTTTTGCAAATATATCTTGTGAATCAAAGATAGCATTTACAAAACAAATATTTAAATGGAAATTAAAAAATATTTTGTAAATTAGTACAACTAAAATTTGAAAAATGAAAACGTTAGTGATAGGAGCCACCACAAATAAAGAGCGATATGCTTATAAAGCCATTCAAAGTTTAATTAATAAAACACATCAAGTAGTGGCCATCGGTGCTAAAGAAGGCATGGCATTAGACGTGAAAATTGAAACTACTAAATTTCCATTTACAGGAATTGATACTGTTACTTTATATTTGAATCCTAAAAATCAAGAAGAATATTACGACTATATTATTTCTTTAAAACCAAAACGCGTAATATTTAATCCAGGAACTGAAAATCCAGCTTTTTACGAAATATTAAAACAAAATAATATTCAATCTGAAGTGTCTTGTACTTTGGTTTTGTTAGCTACAAATCAGTATTAGTCGAAAGTCGAAAGTCAAAAGTCAAAACTTTAAAGAATAACTGAAACGCTTTTTTTACTTATTAAGTACAATCCAATAAAAGTAATCAAACCATTTACTATTATTAATTCTTCAGCAAAAGCATACGGAATTAATTTTGGGGCTTCCGCATCAATTCCAGAATTTGTACTAATTAAAAAGGTTATCGCAGGCGATAACAAACAAATAAATGGCACCAATTTATCTTTTACAGAACGGTTTTTAATCAAAATTCCAAAAGCAAATAAACCTAAAAGCGGTCCGTATGTGTATGACGCGACTTTAAATATTAGTTTTACTACAGATTGATTGGTTAACGAATTAAATATTAAAATCACCAAAAATATGGCTAATGAAAATCCAATATGAACTAAATGCCTTGTTTTTACTGTATTTTTTGTTTCTTCTTTTTTCTCCATTCCTAAAAAATCAATACAAAATGAAGTCGTTAACGCAGTTAATGCGGAATCTGTCGTAGCAAAAGTAGCAGCGGTTAAACCTAATAAAAATACAACAGCTGGCACTAAAGCAAAATGATTGAAAGCAATTTCAGGAAATAATAAATCTGTTCTTACAGCACCATTTAATGTGGGAACTGGAATATTGTTTTTAGCTGCAAATAAATACAATAAAGCACCTACACTTAAGAAAAACAAATTAATTATTACAAATATTCCTGTAAACGTAAACATGTTTTTTTGTGCTTCTTTAATATTCTTACAGCTCAGATTTTTCTGCATTAAGTCCTGGTCTAAACCAACCATAGCAATAGTTACAAAAATTCCACCTAAAATTTGTTTTACAAAATGTTGACCTGAACCTATAAAATCTTCAAAAAAGAAAATTTTAGAATATTCAGAATTATTAATTGTAGAAATCGCTTCACTAAAACCTAAATCCAAACTATCACAAACAAAGTAAAGGGTAAAGAAAACAGAACTTACTAAAAATACTGTTTGAAGTGTATCTGTAATAATAATTGTTTTCAATCCGCCTTTATAGGTGTAGGCAAAAATTAGTCCTAAACTAATTAAAACTGTTGCCCAAAATGGAATTCCGTAATTATTAAAAACAAAATTTTGTAATACTAAAACAACTAAATACAATCTAAAAGCGGAGCCAATTGTTCTGCTTAGTAAGAAAATAAACGATGCCGTTTTATAACTATAATACCCCAATCGTTGTTCAATATACGTGTAAATTGAGGTTAAATTTAGTTTATAATATAAAGGTAATAATACGGTGGCTACTATAATAAATCCTATAGCGTTGCCTAAAATAAATTGAAAATAGGCAAACTGATTGGCTGCAACCGCACCAGGCACTGAAATAAATGTAACACCTGAAAGCGCCGTTCCAATCATACCAAAAGCCACTAAATACCAAGGCGATTTGCTATTTGCCTTAAAAAAAGTATCGTTGCTACTGCCTGATTTTTTGTTCATGAAATAGGAGATTCCAAATAAAACAATGAAATAAGACACAAAAAATAGTAGAATTGTAATTGGTTGCATGAGTTTTTTTTACAAAAATAACAGAATAATGCATATTTGTAGCATATTTATTAAAATAAGCACAAAATAAAATCTTCAAAAACCTATTTGCATTTATGTAGATAGGTTTTTTCTTTTTAATATATTTGCAAAATGGAATTCTCGTCAAAATTATTGGAAAACGCAGTTAATGAAGTCGCAATGTTACCCGGCATTGGGAAACGAACAGCTATGCGATTGGTGTTGCATTTGCTAAAACAACCAGCAAATCAAACGCAATTATTAACAGATGCACTAACTAAAATGCGAAATGAAATTATTTATTGTCAAAATTGTCACAATATTTCTGATTTTGCAGTTTGTGAAATTTGCAATAATCCGTCAAGAGACCATTCAATAATTTGTGTAGTTGAAGACGTAAGAGATGTTATGGCTATTGAAAACACTAGAATGTATAAAGGAATTTATCATGTTTTAGGAGGTAAAATATCTCCTATTGAAGGTATTTCACCAAGCCAATTAAATATTAATTCTTTGGTAGAAAAAGTAAAAGAGGAGAAAGTTTCAGAAATAATTTTTGCATTGAGTTCCACTATGGAAGGCGATACCACAAATTTTTATATCTTTAAGCAAATAAAAGCATTTACTATAAAAGTGTCTACAATTGCCAGAGGAATTTCTGTTGGGGACGAATTGGAATATGCAGATGAAGTTACATTAGGAAGAAGTTTATTACAAAGAATTCCTTTTGAATCTTCAATGAAATCTATTTAAGATTTCTCAGATTAAAAAATATTAAAGTTAAAGAAAATTAAAAAGATGATTAAAAATATTTGTTGTATTGGTGCAGGTTATGTTGGAGGACCAACAATGGCCGTAATTGCTCAAAAATGTCCACATATAAAAGTAACTGTTGTTGATTTAAATCAGGAAAGAATAAATGCTTGGAACGATCAAGACTTGAGTTTATTACCCATATATGAACCTGGATTAGATGCTGTTGTAAAAGAAGCTCGAGGAAGAAATTTATTCTTTTCAACTGAAGTAGATCAGGCAATTGACGATGCGGATCTGATTTTTATTTCTGTGAATACACCTACAAAAACTTATGGCGTTGGAAAAGGTATGGCTGCCGATTTAAAATATATCGAATTGTGCGCTAGACAAATTGCACGCGTGGCTAAAACAGATAAAATAGTTGTTGAAAAATCAACTTTACCGGTACGAACGGCTCAAGCGATTAAAGATATTTTGGACAATACAGGAAACGGTGTAAATTTTCAAATTTTATCGAATCCAGAATTTTTAGCTGAAGGCACCGCAATTGAAGATTTGTTTGCTCCTGATAGAGTGCTAATTGGCGGAGACACTACTGTTGAAGGTCAAGATGCCATACGTAAATTAGTTGAGGTGTATGCAAATTGGGTAAACAAAGATCTTATTTTGACTACAAATGTGTGGTCTTCTGAATTGTCAAAATTAACAGCAAATGCTTTCTTAGCGCAACGCGTTTCTTCTATTAATGCAATGAGTGAATTGTGT